>Ga0247610_10005863_pt1 | contig 12864 bp, 10 predicted proteins | sample 174DNAGHGhighgp2_FD_193483 | JGI IMG/M metagenome (GOLD analysis project Ga0247610, IMG submission 193483) | Sheep rumen microbial communities from Palmerston North, Manawatu-Wanganui, New Zealand - 1742 DNA GHGhigh gp2 | ecosystem: Host-associated > Mammals > Digestive system > Stomach > Rumen...
TAAATAGTAACAGATTGCGTCTGTCAGACGCTAACAAGCCCCGTTCAGGGGCTGCCAGTGGTAAAGGCTTATAGCCGTTAATGAAGAACCGCCGGCTATGCCGGCGGGTTTCTTTTTTTGTTTCTTTCTTCAAATTAGAAAGCGTATCTAACACCCAATGTAATTTCATTAGCATTGTTTACAACAGAATGATGAATCCAGTTGTAGTGATACATAGCTCTTACAGAAACGTTGTCTGTCAAAGCATATTGTACACCGGCACCTAAGCGTTCACCAAAGCCGTTATCATTTCCAGAATCACCAGCTTCGTGCCATCTTATTCTATTCCATGTTAAACCGGCAGAAACAACACCTTCCCAACGACCGGAGCAACCTAAAGGTTGGAATGCCAAAGCATCAATACCATATTTTCTGTTACGGGTTGTAAGACCTTCTTTGTGTTCTCTTAAACCATTGTCAAAATAGGCTTCCAAACCATAGTGATCAGTTCTGGCACCTAATACAGCGGCAGCAGACCAATTCTTGCTGCTAATTTTGCTACCAGAATCAGAATCAATGATACCATAAGTTGCATCTAAACCAACGTAAGGTGTTACATCAAAAGCTTCTGCATTTGCTGCAACCATTCCGGCGAGACCGGCTAATAATAAAACTTTTTTCATTCTATATATTCCTCTCATGAGTTAAGAAATTATCGTCTCCTATAACGATGCCTAGACTTTAGTTCATATTTTCTTTTTTGCAAGCAAAATTTTTGATTTATGATATAAAACCTTTGGTTTGTGGATAAAATCAATAGGTTATTTAAGAAAATTTCTTTGTTTGGAGAAAATGCAACCGCAGTAAGTTTGATTATATAAACCAAGTTCTTTGATAAGTTTGGCACGTGCTTCCTGCATACCGTGTTTGCGACCTTCTATTTCTACGTATGGAACATCGGTTTGTTTGCTGGCATTGGCGGCAGCTTGATTAACTTGTGCCAAATTTTTCCAGCGCGAAACACCTAATACCGATGCGACTCGCGAAAAACCATTTTCTTTAGCGTATTCCATGGCTCTTTTTAGCCTGTATTCAAAGCATAAAGAGCATCTTTTGCCTCTTTCAGGTTCGTCTTTATATGGCTCGGCCATCTTCAGCCAATCGGCGGGGTTATATTCCAATTCAATAAATTCTATGTCCCATTTTCGGCATAAGTTTTTCTGTTCATCACGGCGTTTTTCATATTCTTCTTCGGGATGAATATTCGGATTATAAAAAAGTACGGCAAAATTTACTTTATCATCTTTTAATTTGCGAATAACGGCGCAGGAACAGGGAGCACAACATGAAAGCAACAAAATTTTATCGGTATTTTGCATTTTTTATCCTTAGCGAGCGAGTTTATCTGCCGCCTTGTCGGTTTTGTACCAATGCCATATTCAACTTTGGAGGATCCATTGCGATAACGGCATCTGCTTTGGCTTTGTTTTCCGGTTGAGATACATCCAGTTTAGCGAAATACTCAATAGAATTTTTAGAGGACGGTTTCATTTGTTCGCCGGCTGTATCCATAACATTTTTAGGTTCGGCCATACATTTTTGAACAATATTGTAAGCACCTTTTTCGCCGTATTTTTCTTTTAATTGTGCTTGATTTTCTTCGGATATATTCATTTGTTTCATCCAGTTGTTGAAGCTTCTTTGCTCTTTCTCCGTCATTGGTTCAGAATTGGTTGCTTGTTGTGTATTGTCTTGTACTTGCAAGTTTTGTTGTGATAGGTTATTTTGATTGGAAAGTTCTTGTTGCTGTTGACGTTCTTCAATTCTGGAATTTAAGGCATCTTCTTTAAAACTTGCTTTTTCTCCGGCGTACCCCCATTCCGGACCAAAGTAATCTTTCATAATAGCATTCATGAGTTCTGTTACTAATTTAACAACCAATTCTTCCATAGTTTTTGGTTGTTGTTCTTGGGTGCTTTCTTGTTCACCACTTGCGTTGCTGTTTCCTCGTGAAGAGCCTTGATTGATAGGATTACCATAAACATCTGTTGCTCCTTGGCGCTCATAAGCAGATGATGTTCCGTCAAAGACTTGTTGTTGGGTTTGTTGTTGTACTTTGGCACCGGTAGATAACGGTTGTACGGCTTCATGCATTTGAGGTTGTTGGGCAGCTTGTCTTTCTTCAAAAATTTGCTGACACTGTGTCGGGTATTTTTTGACAGTTTTGGTCACAGATTTTTCAAATTTCTTCTGTGCTTTTTGTTCTGCCTTAGCACGTTTTTCCGGATCTTTTTTCTTAGCGGCTTTAGCCAGAGCTTTTTCATACTTTTTTTGCGCTTTTTCCAGCGCTTTTTCGGCTTTTTCTCTTTTTTTTGCCTCTTTCTCAGCCTCTTTTTCTTCCTTGGTTTTCTTAGCCATGGAACCCTCCGTATCTTCAATAATATTTATTTGGAGTTATTATAACATAGAATTTAGATTAAAGCAAGAAAAAACGTTCAAAAAAATCCGTCCAAAACCTTTGTTTCAGACGGATTTTACTCACATGATACGAAGTTTATCTTTGGCGCTTTTGAGCCTCTAAATAGTTGGCCATTTCTTCTATAGTCATTGTCTTTTTCAATTGCGGAGCGCCTTGAGATTGTTGAGACTGTTGTTGCTGTTGCGGTTGTCCTTCAACTTCACGGAAAGTAATTTTTCCATCAGCACCTATATTCATAACTCTTTGAGTTGAACGATTGCCGTTATTTGTTTGTTGCTGACGCGCTTGGTCTGCAATTTGTTGATTTTCTCTTTGAGCGGCGCGAGTTTGATTGTCAGCATCTACATGCGCGCTGGTGCGATCTTGTCTGAAATCTGCATTGGTTTGAATACGCTCTTCTTCAGTAACCGGACGAACAGTCGGCTCATTGTTATTTTGTTGTTGTGGCGGTGTCTGCTGTTGTTCAACAGGAGTGACAACCGGCTCATCAGTATTTTGATGCGTATTGTCAACCGGAGTGACAGCAGGGGTAGAGGTATCAGTATCCTGACGAGCATTATCAACCGGAGTAACGGCTGGGGTAGAGGTATCAGTATCCTGACGAGCATTATCAACCGGAGTAACGGCTGGGTCATCAGTCAAATGTTGTTGATCATTTGGATTTACAGCCGGTGTGTCAAGAGTGGCTTCAGGATGGTTGTTGGCTCTACCGGTTAATTCAGCAGTTTCTCTATTATATTGAACAGCATAGTTGCTGGTATAGTATCTTTTGCTGACATCATAGGCTTCGGTTTGTTGCAAATCATGAATACCTTGTGTAACTCTTTGGCGCGTTGCGTCTACTTCGGAGGCTAATTCCTCAATTGGTCTGCTTTGCAGACGATTTCTCTCCTGAGTAATACGATCCTCCATAAATTGATGAGTGGCACAACCGCCTAAGAATGGTTTAGAGGCAAAGCCGGTCGGGGCATTGGCATCGTAGGTTTGCATATGAGGGGAGTTATTAGCTTGCAAAGTGTAATTGAGTATTCTACCGTTTGCATCACGTTGAATATCCATAACGACCATAGCATGCGGACCACTGCCATTCTGAATGGTAACTTCATCACCAATGCCGATTACAGGAGGATTTTTTTTCATCATATCATTTAGGCTTGCTCCATTTCCCGGGGCATTGATGTGGTAGTTTCTTTGTTCGTTGGTGACGCGTTGTCTTTGAGCTGATTGATTACTATTATGCACAGGTATCGGTTCATATACACGTACGGAACTACCGGTAATAGAGTCTATTCTGTTGCACATGATGGCGCCACCGGAGTTATTTCTGGTGCAAGTATCATCGCGTTGTTTCGGAACGATAATATTTTGTCTGCCATTGACATTATTGGTGTCATCATAGCCCATTTCTGCAGAAACTTTGGATACGACAGATGTGGCGGTAATGGCGCAACTATCCCACTGAACATTAAAATCTCGGTTACTTGTACCGGAATAACAAATTGATGCTATTTGATTAGTTCTGGCTGCCGGAGAATCTTGTACTTGTCTTCTGCGACGCTCTCTTTCTTCAGCGGTTCTACCACTGTTAATGTAACTATTATAGCTGTTCCATATATCTCTATCTTCATCTATGCCGCAGACACGAGCATCTTTGCTTAAATTGTACATTTTTAAGCATTCATCTCTAACCGTGTTTTCGTATTCTAATTGTCGGAGTTGAGTGTATTGTTGCAAAAGTTGTTCACGATAAGCTTCTTCTGCCGGTAAAGTCGGATAATCGATTCTTAAGTTTGCCAAACGGGCTTGTTCCATCTCTCTGGTGGTTTGCTCGTCAAGTGTTGTTCCGAATGACATAATACACCTCCTGTTATTGCTGTATTTATAGTCTTATTTTAACATAAAAAAAGGGGGGATACAAGCTAAATCGGAAGAGGAATTTTTTAAGATTTTGTTACAATTACATTATAAAAAAGCCTCCTGAAAAAAGGAGGCCAAAAGGATAAAAAAATCTTTAAGCACGACCGCTGTTTTGAAGGATATAGGCCTGTACAGCAGGATTGAGCTGTGATTTGTTTTCTTCTTTTTCTGGTGTGGTTGCGGCTAAGGTTTTTTCTTCGGTTAATTGATGGGATTGTGCTGCAATTTTTTGGTTTTCCAGAGTGGTTTGTGCTATGGCATTGTTGAGATTGACATTGAGGTCAAAGTAATCACCATAAAATCCTGCTCTTTGTTCGGTTTTATCTATGGCAGATACCGGACGAACAACCGGTTCACCATCATTTTGTTGCTGTTGAGGTTGTTGTTGTGGTTCTATCGGATGAACAACCGGTTCGCCTTGATTGCCATCGGTTAAGTTTTGTAGGTTGGTTGTTTTTTTATTTAATAAAGCTTCTCTTTGTCTGAGCTCTTCTTCTTTTGCCGCTAATGCCTGTTGTCGGTCATTAATGCTCCGCTGACGATCATCATAATCTTGGGATTGAGTTTGTTCTGGAACGGTTACGGCATCAGGCGTCGGATTAGCCGCATTAAATTCATTTAATTTATCAGCGTTTTCCGGATGATTTTTTAAATGTTTTTCTTCAGCTTTTTCTTGTGCTTTTTCTTTTTTAGCCAATTCTTTTTCTCTTTTTTCCAATGCTTTTTCTCGATCGCTAAGGGCTGTTTCCTGTTGTTCCAAGTGGACTTCTATGGTTGCTTTTTGTTGGTCTGTCGGGAATGACACAGCTGATTGCACATTTGCTAGATCAGAGCTGGTGGTTAAAAGGTTTGCGTTTCTATTGGCTAATTCAATTTGTTCTTTGTCATCTAAAGCTTTCTCTCTTTCAGCTATACGGCGACGTCTTTCTTCCAAATCGGTTGAAGAGCTTTCCGGCGGGATGGTTACCGGATCAGGTGTAAAAATAGGTGGATAACGATTTTCTTTTTGTTCGGCCAGTAACGGCGCATAAGCAGGATGTTCTTTGATGAAGTTTTCTTCTGCTCTTTTCTGAGCTTCTTCTTCGCGGGCAATACGTTGTTCTGTTTGTGCTAATTTTTGTTCACGTTCGGCAAGTTCTCTTTCTTTATTCAGTATATCTTGAAGCTCTTGTGTGTGTGGTTGAGGGGCTGCTAATTCGTTATATTGAGCACCGAAACCATCAGTTCTGCCGACTGCTTCCGGAGAGGCGGATCTGTAAGTTTTTCTTTCTTTATCTATTTTTGTAGTATGGTATGCCGGAGGTTTTTGATAGTTTTTGTTTGTAACATAAGTTGTTTCTGCTTGATGTAATCTATCTATAGTTTGAGCAGTTTTATCTCTTTCTTGGGCAATCATTTGTTGCAAGTCTTCCGCACTTTTTCCCTTAATAGCAGCGGCATCTTTATCTTTTATCCATTGGTTAGTTTTGGTGACACAAACAACTTTGCGTTTGGCGTAAGATTTTGCATTAGGACCGATTTCATTGGGGTCATTCGGGTTGATAACCTGCAATGTCGGGGGATTATTACCTTGCAAAGTATAGCTTGTAACAGTTTTCCCATCGGCAGCATACTGTACATCGGCTAAAACCATCGCATGACAACCTGTTGTAATTCCATTTCCTTCTCCGGTCTTAATAGAAAATTCATCACCGACTTGAATGATTCCGTTTTTCACGGCATCGTTTAAGGTCGGAGCGGTTGCAACGTTGTCATAGTTGATACGATATTCCGGCGGAATAGAATCAAATTTGTTAAGTGAATCTGCAGCATTCGGATTATTGCGAGGAGTCACTAGCTTATTCCCATCTTTATCTAAGATGTATTTACCATTTTTATCTTTCAAGCATCTGGATTTGGGTTGGATAAGATTATCTTTTCCGGTATATCCCATGCAATCACTGATTTGGGCGGTCATGGATGTGGCGGAAATAGCACAGCACCAAGCCGGTGATACATGTCCATCACATTCGGTGGCTATTCTATATGTTTGGTCAAAGCAGCTGTCTGTCGGCCGCTTAGTGTATGCTTCAGCCGGATTAGCTGAATAACCGTCCCAGGCATTCCAGTTTTCTTTACGATCTTCGGCGGCTTTATTGGCGCCGTAAGATACATTAAAAGCAGCTACGGCCTCACGTTGAACGACTAAATTGTATTCTTTCTCGCGCAAAGCGAGGTATTGTTCACGTAGGGCTTTTTCGTATGCTTCATGTGACGGAAAATCTGTTTCTTTTAGTGTAGGAAACGAAAATTCTAAATCCGTTTGACGCGTTGTTTTCATTTGGTCAACGGTTGCTTGTTGTATCGGAGTATAGTTTTTTTTGTAACTGGTCATAACACATCTCCTAAGGTATAATAATTCCCCTTTATTGTTTATATAATACCATTTAAATCAGCTGTAGGCAAGAAAAAAAGTATGATGTTTTTGTAAACAAAAGCCTCCGTCTGGGAGGCTTAAATTTTTTCTGATTAATGTATGTTTTGCTTTAAGGATACCATTTGTGCAACGGAAATCTTTTTCTGGGGCACTTGTTCTACCGATGTAGTCTGTGGTTCTTTTTCTTTTACTTCTACAGTGTGTACAAGAGGTTCGTTTCCTGTCTGACCGGTATTAACGGATACCCCATGAGCGGCGGCATCTTGTCTCATAGCCTCATCTACCGGGCGAACATCCGGTTCACCTAATGTGGTTGTTGCCGTGCGTATACCGGTGGCAATTGCCATTGTTCCATTAGCTAATTCGGCTTGCATTGAAGGTAGAGTACTGCCTTGTTGGGCTTTTAATTCTTCGGCTAATTTCATTCTTTCGGCGAAAGTGCGTGATTTTCCGGTTTCTGGATCTACAAGCGGAACATCCAATGCCGGTGAAAATTTAAATTCAGGACTCTCCTTGTCTTTTCTTATCACTATAGGTTCTTGATGCATGATTGTATTTGTCAGTTTCATGTCTTGATAATCTTGATTATATTGAGTTTGAATGCCGCTAATATAGCTTTTTCCGCCTCTTTTGTGGGTAGCGGCATAGCTTTCCGTGGTTTGTAAATTATCAATCACCCCTTCGGTTCTTTCTTTGGTTTCTTGAACGCGTTGAGCAAGTTCTTCATTGCTTAAAGAAGCCAGGTTTTGACGTTCTTCATTAATTTTTTCGTTAATCCATAAATGTGTTTGAGCAGCATTTTGAACTAATTTGTTACCCGGATATGAATTTTTCTTCGGATCAACGGTTGTGTATGAGCAGTTGTTGCTGGCTTGAATAGTATAATTTTTTATATTACCGTTGTAGTCATATTTGATATCGGTTATGGTTAAAACATGGCAACCACTGGCTGTGGCAACATCCGGATTATCACTGGTACGGATTGATACTTCATCTCCCAGTGACAGTTGTCCGGAAAGAACCATTTGATTTAAGGTTTTACCTTTGCCTTGTATTTGATATTTGTCATCTACACAAGTGACGGCTCCGGAGGCGCTGGCTAATGGTGTCTTGGAACTGGCTGCATCAACAAAGTTATTATCGCCGGTGTAACCCATTTTATTGCTGACTTCCATTTGAATAGCGGAACCGACAATTGCGCAACTGTACGCCCCGACGCTTTTAACCTGACCTTTTTTATCTTTATTTTGAGTACGACACATACCATCCGGGTTCCATCCCATATCTCTGACCATGGTTGGGATATTGACAACCGCGGTATCTCGGGCGGCAACTTCAAATGATGTTCCTTTGTAAGCATTCCATACGTGTTTATTTTCGTGACCTTTATTTGAACCTAAATTAGAACGTCCGTCGCAAGCTAAATTATATACCTTCATGGCTTCGTTTTGAACAGTATAACGATATTCTTTATCACGCAATTTTTTGTATTGATCAAGCAGAGCTTCTCTGTATTCTGTATCGCCATCAGCTCCTTCAGGAAAATTTTTACGTTCAATCGGGCGATTAAATGTATTTAATTCCTCTTTACGATAAGTAGCCATATCAACGGTCATGCTCTCAGTGATCTCTTGCGGTGCTTTTTTTCTTGCGGTCTGCTGAGATCTTCTAATCGGTCTCCTAGTCATAACACAGCTCCTTTGATATAATAATCTTCCTTTCTTAACCAAAATTATACCATATAAATTATTCGGTTGCAATAAAAATCGGTGAAAAATATTGAGATAGTAATCTTTTTAAGAGGAAAAGAAGTTTTTTTGCGTGTTTTTGTAAAATCCGGCTTGAAACAAAAAATATTAGGCGTTATGATAAATTAAATTTGAAATATTTAAATTAAAAGTTTGTGATATCGTGGAAAAGGAATTTAAACAAAATAAAGGACTGCCCAACAAGAAAAGACGCGAAAAACATAAAGGTCAAACGGCTTATAATAAGAAGAATGAACTAAAGAATGGAACCGTTGCGACCGGGGATAATTACGCTGCGATTGATTTGGGAACGAACTCTTGCCGTTTGGTGATTGCTACGCCGACGACAACTTCTTTTCGTGTCGTGGAAACGTTTTCTAAGGTTGTGCGGTTAGGTGAGGGAATTATTCAAAATAATGAACTCTCAACTAAGGCTATGAAACGTACTGTACAGGCCTTAAAGGTTTGTCGCGGTGTAATAGATGAATATAAACCTATTGAAGCGTTTCGTTTCGTGGCGACGGCAGCGTGTCGGAGGGCGAAAAATGTTACGCAATTCGTGGAAATGGTTAAGCGTGATGCAGGGATAGAATTGGAAGTTATTTCTTCTAAAGAGGAAGCTAGACTTTCCGTGGTTGGCTGTTTACCGCTTTTAAATCGTGCAATTAAACGTGTATTGGTGTTTGATATCGGCGGTGGTTCAACGCAGATTTCTTTGGCTAGAGTTACCGATTTTGGTAAAACTTTTATTGAGGGATTTGTTTCTTTGCCTTATGGTGTGGTAACGGTTTCGGAGGCTTTTGCCGGGCATGAAATGAGTACTTTGGAGTACTCTACGGTGATGGAGCGTACGCAAAATATATTACGCGAATTTGAAGAAAGACATCATATAAATGAAGCGATTGCTAATCAGGAAATTCAAGTTATCGGTACTTCCGGTACGGTAACCGTATTGGGAGCAGTGCATTTGAAATTGCCACGCTATAATCGCTCAGCGGTTGATGGAATCGCTATTTCGGCTCCGGATGTGGCTGCAACAATTAATAAAATTAAGACGATGGGGGCGGAAGGGCGCTATAAACATCCTTGTATCGGGCAATCCAAATCGGATTTAACATTGGCAGGGTGTGCTATTATTGAGGCATTAACGACGTTTTGGCCGATTTCGGAAATTACAGTGGCGGATCGTGGTATTCGTGAAGGTATTTTGCTTGATTTGATGCATTCACATCGTCAACAAACGCTCTATAAGAAGAAATTTAATTCTAAAAAGAAGCGGAGACGTTTTCCTTTTGACAGGCGCAATAGTGGTAATAAGAAAAACCACACAGCAGAACAAGAAAATCATTAATTGTGTGATATTAAAGCAAAAAAAAATCCGCCAAAACAGGCGGATTTTTTGATGATTTTTTAGCTTAGTAGCTATATGCCGTATGACAAGTTGAACAGTTGCTGACCGGTACCATCGTACAACAGGGTTGGTAAACAACCGGTACTACCGGAACTTCATATACCTGATAAACTTGAAATTGTGTTTGCATGGCCATTTCCGGACAGCAAGTCGGGGTTAATTCTTGGCAAGGTTCTTCAATAACCGGTTCGGGTTGACAATCCGTACAAGGTACTTCCTGTAAATAAACTTCACGAGTGCAACCGCTGGCCAGTAATGCTAACATTACGATTAAACTAGTTTTTTTCAGCATCTAATGCTCCTTTATATTCATTTCGTTTTTTTACAGATTATACTTTTTTTGACAAAAGTCAATATTTTTTGTTGACTAATCGTAAAAAATGTCTATATTTATTTGTAATCTATTATATATATGTTAATTTTTCTTAAACTTTTCTAATTATGACTAAAAAATTTCTTCAACTCGTTGAACGTAATCGCGCTCAAGAGTTACAGGCGTATTTTGCACATATGCCGAAGGGACGTCCGTTGGACAAACATGAAGAGCTCGTGCTCTTGGAAGCTTTTCCGGAAGTGGCCATTTCAAGTTACATCAATCGTTTTCGTTTCAGCGAAGACGCCGAGCAGATGTTTATTGAAAAAGCTCCCGGAAATTTGCGTCGTGCTTATATCAACTACTATGGTCTGCAGCCGACAACGCAGAAGTTTATCCTTGATAAGGATTTGACCGATGCGGCATTCGATTTTATCCGAATGCGTCATTTCGCCGATGTGGAGTATTTGCTCAAGAATGGTAATCCGCAAGTTATCCGTTCTTATGTGCAGAACAACGTATTGGAGAATGATGATCAGGTGCTTATGCTTTTGTATCATGAGAACAAAAGCTTGTTTAAGGCCTATGTTGATGCCGGTTATTTCATTAGTGAGCGTGTGCAGCGTGAGGTGATTGAAAGCGGACAGCTGTCGGCTTTTAATGCGCTGATGTTCAGGGTTAATCGTACTTTTAAGAAAAAAGCTCGTACAATGACTTTTGAACAGATGAAGGCAAAGCAGGTGCCCGATGTGATGCTGGCTGATGATTTGCAGGTTCTGGTGTTGGATGGCGGCGATAGGATGTTTACAGAGCTGTTGCTCAGAACGACACCTCTGGCTCCGGTTGCGCAAAGACTTATGTTTGAGCGTAATTTTGATGCCGAGTGGTTTAAGTTCCATGTGGAGCATCTCTATGGTGTGGCCGGTTATCGCTTTGAGCCTGAAATGGAGCCGCTGCTTTTCAAGGTATTGGCTAAGAAAAATCTTGATGAGTGTTTGGCTACTTTCTGCCAGCGCGACGATGTTGTCTTTGTGCAGAATGCATCAACAGCAAGTGTGACAAAGTACATTAAAGACCATTGGTTGTCTGATGATGCTCAAGTGGCACTTTTTGCCCGCGGTGATGCAGAACTGGCAAAAAAACTGATTTCACGCTACACTCCGGAGCATGGATTGTGCTGGCAGGCTGAAGTTAAGATGGTGGAGATTTATTCGCCTGAGACGATTAATCTCTATACTTCGTTCCATTCCATGTGCGGTGAAGCTTTGGCTCGCTTGGGGCAGAAAAGCAAAGATGCAATTGATTTTTACTACAGCAGACATGCTTATTAAACAAGGAGAGGATAGTTCAACGGAACTATCCTCTCTTCGTTTTTTTGTGGGCGTAGAGGTGTTAAATATTTTTTTGGATAATATTAAAAATTTTGCTTGCATTTACGAAATTATGCATTATAAACAACATCTGTTCCGGTTGAACGAAAATTATTCGGGGTTGTAGCTCAGTTGGGCGCGAGGATAAAAAAAGCACGGTGTGCTGTTTTTACCGCAAGCGGCGGAGTTTTGTTATAGAGCAAGTGAAACGAAGTAAACGCGGCGAAATTACAAAACGAGTGACCGAAGCGCAGTTGTTAAGCCGAAAGGCGAAACTTACGGAGCAAGAAGCGCTTGAATGAGCGCTTGAGGAATTGATTATTTTGGGGTTGTAGCTCAGTTGGGAGAGCGCTTGAATGGCATTCAAGAGGTCAGGGGTTCGATTCCCCTCAGCTCCACCAATAAAAAATAAAGGGTACCTATTAAGGGTATCCTTTATTTTTTTGTTTATCAGAAAAGAACAGGGGAATCAACCCCCTTTCAGGGGTTCGTCTCGCTTCGTAAGGCTCGCGTTTTACGCTCGCCAACTGCGCATCGGACAAGCCAGTTGTAACAGCCGCTTTTATTGCCTTTCGGCAAGTTGCGGCATAACAACTGCTACTGCTTTCGGTAAAAAGTGTTTGCTAAACACTTTTTATCCTGCAAGCCCCCTCAGCTCCACCAATAAAAAATAAAGGGTACCTATTAAGGGTATCCTTTATTTTTTTGTTTATCAGAAAAGAACAGGGGAATCAACCCCCTTTCAGGGGTTCGTCTCGCTTCGTAAGGCTCGCGTTTTACGCTCGCCAACTGCGCATCGGACAAGCCAGTTGTAACAGCCGCTTTTATTGCCTTTCGGCAAGTTGCGGCATAACAACTGCTACTGCTTTCGGTAAAAAGTGTTTGCTAAACACTTTTTATCCTGCAAGCCCCCTCAGCTCCACCAATAAAAACTAAAGGGTGCCTATTGAAGGTATCCTTTATTTTTTTGTTTATCAGAAAAGAACAGGGGAATCAAACCCCTTTCAGGGGTTCGTCTTGCTTCGTAAGGCTCGCGTTTTACGCTCGCCAACTGCGCATCGGACAAGCCAGTTGTAACAGCCGCTTTTGTTGCCTTTCGGCAAGTTGCGGCATAACAACTGCTATTGCTTTCGGTAAAAAGTGTTTGCTAAACACTTTTTATCCTGCAAGCCCCCTCAGCTCCACCAATAAAAAAAGGGTGCCTGTTAAAGGTATCCTTTATTTTTTTGTT
>Ga0247610_10005866_pt1 | contig 12863 bp, 9 predicted proteins | sample 174DNAGHGhighgp2_FD_193483 | JGI IMG/M metagenome (GOLD analysis project Ga0247610, IMG submission 193483) | Sheep rumen microbial communities from Palmerston North, Manawatu-Wanganui, New Zealand - 1742 DNA GHGhigh gp2 | ecosystem: Host-associated > Mammals > Digestive system > Stomach > Rumen ...
TGCCCCTACAGGGCGATTGCCTCCTTCCCAATTTCCCAGGGCGTTGCCCTGGGCTGGAGGCTTATTGCCCCTTCGGGGCGTTATCGGAAAGATGCGGATAATCATTTTTCCTATTACTTCCTATTATCTCCTATTTCCTAAACAGGTCTTTCTCCTTCACAATCACCACGGTGCCGTATTTGGCCAGTTCCTTGAGGTTGAGCTTTTTCTTGCTACCCACGATGCCCAATACGCGGTGGTTGGAGTTGTTCTTGATGTTGGCCTCATAGAATTTTATCATATCTTCCATGGTGGCATCCTCGAAGAGTGCCGCCGTGCCTTCATTGGGGTCGCTGGCATAACCAATGAGCCGCTCTTGGGCAATCTCCTTGCCGATGTCACGGAATGATGGAAAATCGTTGTAGATGCTGTTGATGCACTCGTGGCGTGCCGTCTCAAACCCTTTGTTCAAAATGGGCATGTCGTCGAGCAGTGAGTCAACCAAAGCGATGGCATTCATGGTCTTGTCGCCCTGGGTGCCCACCATCGACACCATGGCGATGGGGGAGTTGGGAGCCAACTTTCGTGAACGGGCGAACAATTTGCTTCCCGTGCTATAGGCCATCGAACGGAATTCCCTCACCTCCTGGAACATGATGGATGACATGCCGCCACCGAAATACTCATCAAGCATTTTGGCAGGGATGCGGCTCTCCTTGGTGGGAAGCGGCTTCAGCGGGTCATAAGTGAAGAAGAGCGTCTGCCGCGACTTGGGCATGTCAAACACATACACCATCGGATTGTCGTAGGTGAGGATGGGTGAGGAATAGTCTACAAACGGCGTCTTGCTGAGTTCCACAGGGATGGTGGAACAAACAGCGTCCTCCACCACTTGGTTGTCGAGGGTCCCGCTGTAGACGATGGTGCAGGCGCTGCTGAACACGGCCTTGAAGGCATCTGTCAACTCCTGGCCTTTCATTTTCTTCACTTCCTTGTAGGTCATGCGGTGAAGGTTGGCGGATTCGTTGCCATTCATGACTTTATAGAGGAGTGCCTTGAAAGCATCCGAGTTCTCTTCTGTCAGCGACTTTTCATCCGATTTCGCAGCATCCTTTATCTTCTTCATCGCTTTGTCGTTAGACTCCATACGGGAAAGGAAGTGCTTCACCAACTGCATGGTGGGTTCGAAATTCTTGTCCACGCCGGTGACCTCCATCTCGAAAGAGGCGTTGCTGGAGGAGAATGTCATGTCGGCACCCAGGGCTTGCAAGGCGGCACCCAGTTGTTGGCGTGTCAAGGAGTCGGTGCCGATGTTGTTCAGCAATATGCTGGAGTAGGAGAGTTTCGGGTCGGCCTTCTCACCCTTGTTGTATTTCACCGTCAGGGTGAAAAGGTCGTTCACAGGGTTCTTCACCGTATAGAGCGTGGCCTGGCCGCCCAAAGGAGTGGTGACGGCGTCGTTCTCGAAGTCGAGCAAGCGCGGCTCCGCCTTCGCCGCGGGGATTTGGGCAAGCCGCTTGGCATATTCCGACTCTGCGTCCCTGTTCTTGGGCTTCACGGGCGTATAGCCAGGCTGCGTCAACTTGTCCTTCTCATAACTCCCGTATTTCTTCTTGAATCTCACGAAGGAGCCATCGAAATAGTGCTTGGCGGCAGCCACCACATCCTGCTTGGTCAAGGAGTTGATGGCGTTCACCTTGTCGATGTATTCCTGCCAGCTATGGCCGGTGCTCATCACCATCACCATCTTCATCGCCCTGTCTTCGATGGTCTCCAACTCCCGGAAGGCTTCGCGGTAGGCCTCCTGCTTCTGGATGTTGAACACTTCGTCGCTGAAGTCGCCATTGGCGACACGCCGGAATTGTGCGAGGCAGGCGGCTTCCGCCTTGTCCGTCTTGTTCAACAGGTTGGGGATTACCAGCAAGGCGAACACGCCGGCGTCGTTCAGGGCGATGGGCAATGCGACGGCTGCCATCAGGTTCCCCTCATTCATCAGCGAGTCGAGCATGCCGGCCTTGCCGTTTGACAAGATGCCGGCAGCCAACTGCAGGGCGTTGGCGTCTTTCTCGAAGTCGGTCGGGCATTTGAAGGCCAAGGCTTCCACGCTGACGAGGGGGATGGGGATTTTCAACTCCACGGTGCGCTCCGACGTGATGTCGGGCAGGGTGGATTTCACACGCGTTGGTTTCACACCCTTGGGGATGCGTCCGAAGGTGCTTTCCAGAAGAGGCATGACGCTCTCGGAGTCGAAGTCGCCGCAGAGCACGATGCCCATGTTGCAACCCACGTAGTATTTGGAGTAGAACTCTTTCATCTCCGACTGCTTGGGGTTTTTCAGGTTTTCCGTGCTGCCGATGATGGGATAGGCGTAGGGCTGGGTGCCGAAAAGTTCGCCCATCAGTTTCTCACGGACGGTGGTCAATAATTCATCCGACCCCATGTTCTTCTCCTCGTACACCGTCTCCAACTCACCCTGGAACAGACGGAAGACGGGGTTGATGAGGCGGTCGCTGTTCAGGCGGCACCATTGCTCGATGTACTGGGGCGTGAAGAAATTATGGTAATAGGTGAAGTCGTATGAGGTGCCTGCGTTCAACTCGCTGCCGCCATAGCGTGAGACGAGGCTGTTGAACTCGTTGGGGATGGCGTATTCACCGGCTTTCTGGCTGAGGCGGTTGATGTCTTTCTGTATGGCGGTGCGTTGTGCCTCGTCCTTGGTGGCGGCAAGGCGGTCGTAAGCGGCGGCGATGCTGTCGAGCCAGGGTTTCTCTGCAGCGTAGTCCACCGTGCCTATTTCATCCGTTCCCTTGAACATGATGTGCTCGAAATAATGGGCGATGCCCGTGTTGGGGCAGTCCTTCGCACCGGCATTGACGACGACGGCGCCAAACACCTTGGGCTGGGTGTGGTCCTCGTTCAACCAAACGGTCATGCCGTTGCTCAACGACAGTTCCTTCACTTCCAACAACTTTGACGTCTGAGCGAAGGAAGTGGTGGCCAAACAGGTCGTCAGCAGCAAGGCGCATAACCTTCTGAAAAATGTTTCTTTCATATCCAACTATTTTTATTGATGATTGATTCTCTTGCTTTCATAAAAGATTTTGCAAAAGTAATGATTTTTTTTGAGCAACACAAAGGCGAGTCTTTTTTTATAAACTCGTCTTAGGGAAATGGGTGGTCTGACGTCACGCACCTCCTTGTTTTTTCATCGCCTTTCACGTTCGTTTCATCTGACAAACCCATATGTTTCATAGGGAATGGATGAAGATGTTTTGAAAAGGTGTTTTCCTATGGTATCTTTGTAACAGAGAAGTGTGAAGCACAGACCGAAAATGGTTGGTCTTTACTCGACAAGACAAACAATGTATCAACAATAGAAACAACAACAATTATGAAAACAATGAATTTCCTGAGAAAGGCTGTTGCCTGTGCTCTCCTCTTGTGTGCCGGACTACAGCAAGTGGTGGCCGATGACCAGCTCACAAAAGAGGACTCCGTAGCTTTGGAGAAACTGTATCATGATTACTACTCAGCTATGTATAAAGCCACTGTGAAAACGAGTTCGCAAATGGACGAACTGAGACGTTCGGCTGTTAGAGATAGGCAAAAAGAAATGGAAATAGAAAACCTCTACTATCAAGAGATGCAAGCGTTGAGGAAGGGTTTCGGTGATTCGCTTGCAGCAAACCCTCGTTTCGCAACCATAGCAAGACTGAGAAACCTGTTTCTCAATTACCGGGAAGAAAAAAACGCTGCAAGCGAAGCAATGTATAAGGAATTAATAGAATATTACGAAGAAGATGTGTTTTTCGATCTTTATAATGATTATCAAGTTGATTTCGTTTATACTTGGAATGATAAATTCATCACGTTGATTCAAGAAAATCCCTCATTCATCACATACCCGGAATATCTTTTCAATGAATACTATGATGATATACAAGTGACTACATCGGCTGATGGACGGCTAAGGTCTTACCGTTGGAGTAACCTTTTATTAAAAAACTGTCCTGAATTTACTTCTTTCCAGCAATATCGCACCGATGATGGCAAGGTCTTGGTGAATCGAGGAGAGGAATTGAATGATGATAACTTGGTGAAAAATATACATGTTCTCGAAGCCGATGGCATAAGAATTTATCTGTTGGAAATGTATGCAAAGTTAGGAAATGATAGGAGTATATGTCATTACTATGCCGAGGCCATTGAAGGGGACGACATCACTCATCCCCATGTTTTCGAGGGCAAAAATGAAAATGAAGACTTCGGTGTCGTTTATGATGAAAAACTATGGCCTATTCATGTTTTCCAAGATGATGACTGGGTGATGAAATATGACGAAGCCACACGCACCATTTTTGTCCGAGAATATGAGGATGAAAGCAAAGGCATACTCAGTGACAAATACAAATCATATGTCTTTGATGGTGAAGTCTTCAAATTGTCCGACTGAAGTGTGTTCGTTTGGCTCGCCAACAAGTAGAAAAACTTGAGTAATTGTATGTATGCAAACGCTTGTAAAAGCTTACGGCGCCCAGGAGGACTTGTTTGTCCGCCTGGGCGCCGAACTTGTTTGAATGAAGACAGAGTGGCGATGATGGATATCCGGCCAAGTTAGTTTACCCTGTGTCTTAAAGCTGAATCCACTTTTTCCCTAATAGACTTAACTTTCGGTTGTGTATTTGTAGGCTTGTTTTCAGGAGGATTGTTTGTCCTATTTTCAGTCTCTATTTCTGTCTTCGGGGGAGTACCTCCCTCATTTGGTATTGTTTGTTCCTTAGTTGTTTGTTCTTTGGTTGTCTGTTCCTTGGCAGTTTGCTCTTTTGTTGTTTGCTCTTTGGTCGTTTGTTCTTTGGTTGTTTGTTTGTCTTTCTTTTTGTCAACAACTTGTTTGATGGATTGGGCTAAGGGAATGTCGGGAATATTGATGGAATCAATCTCTTCAACAGTAAAATTGAAGTCATATCTGCCATCATTTTTTTCAGGAATATAATTACCTTTATAAATGGCATTACCGGTGTCAATATCCTTTGTTAATGACTGTCCCCAATAGCGACCTGCAACATCCTGCCCGCTTTTATTCATTTCAGTTAAATCAAAACCATTTTTTTTGACAATACCTTTCACCAGTAACGCAGAATCCTTCCCCATATAGTGACATATGCCACTCACAGAGTCATCTATTACTTTAAGGTATAGTTCAACTTTTGCAGAATCTCCATTATTGGTTCCCATCTTGCCTGAAACCTTGTAGTATTTCATCAAAATAGAGTCAGGGGGTACTACAGGCTTTTCTTGTTTTCCACAACTTTTTACCCCCCAAGTAACACCAATTATCACTGCTGCAAGGATACATACTGCAATGGCAAGCCGTCTAAGGCGGTGAAACTTGTTGATGTCTTGAGTATCGTTGCCTCCTCCATCTTTTCCTCCAGGTGGTGGAGGTGGTGGAGGTAATGGAGTTTTACCTTCTATCAATCGAAGGAAATCCTTGACGGTTTGGGGGCGCTCTTCGTAACTGAATTTCATTCCTTCGACAATGGCGTTGCGCACGTAATCACTGACGTTGTCAGGAAGGCTCTGCAAGATGTCTTTTTGCTTGATTTCCGTGGCTGCCTTGGGGTTGTGACCTGCAAGCAGATAGAACCATGTGGCTGCGAGGGCATAGATGTCGACGGTGGGTGCGAATCGCTCTATGGGGTCGTATTGTTCGATGGGCGAGAACCCCCTTGTGACACCGGCGATGTGGTGGGTCGTGGTGAGTTTGTCCTTGTCGTCGAAATGCAGGGAGACGCCGAAATCAATCAGCACGGGAGTCGGTGTGTCATCGTCAGGATTGACACGCATCACGATGTTGTCGGGCTTGATGTCCATATGGAGGATTTTCTTGCCATGTAGGTAGGTCAGCGCCTCAGCTATGGGCATCATGATGGCTTTTGCCTCTTCTTCGTCAAGGGGGCCTCCTATCTTCCTGACCTGGTCCCGAAGGCTTCCACCCCCGAGATACTCCATGGAATAGTAAGCCGTGTTGTTGGCTTCAAACACCTCGTTCACGCTGACGATGTTGGGACATTGGTCGCTGATTTCCTTCAACAACCTTCCCTCTCGCTTGAATTCCTTCAGGCTGTCCTTCACCTCGCGTGCCGCAGCAGCATTGAAATCCATGGTCACCATGTCATCCTTGCGTTCGCAATGTCTTCTCATGAAATGCTCTTTCAAGGCCAGGACCTGGTTGTTCTCGTCAATTACTTTATAGGTGATGCCAAATCCTCCTTGTCCCAGCACTTCCTGTATCGTATAAGAATGTTCGAGACTCTTGACGACAGTTCCTTTGGGCAGGGTCCAGATATTATTGTCTTTGTTCATATTGAACGGAATTATCGTGTGCTTGTCTGAATGTTATCGTCGCTGACTTTCAGACTGAACCTCTGTGAGCGATGTCGAGATGCTGGTGGTGATGACGGATGCATCCTTGTTCACATCTGTGTTTTCCACTTCTGCGATGGAGATGAGGAAGGCGGTGTTGTTGTCTGAGCTCTCCTCGCATTTGGCCGCCAGGGTGTTGAAAGCCTCCTCGATATCGGGGGAAAGGGAGAACAGCCTCGCGAGCTCTTCCTCACCAAGGCAGCCATACACGCCATCGGTGCATAACAGGAAACAGTCGCCGGCTTGGATGTCGGAGGTGCGGTACACCGTTGCCGGACTGCGGTTTTCGTCAAATTCCACCGGTTCCATGCTTCGTGTGATGACGTTGTTACGAGGATGGTCGATGGCTTCGTCGGCGGTAATCAGTCCCTTGAGCACCAATTGGTTGACAAGCGAGTGGTCGACCGACTCATAGATGATGCCGATGTTTTTGCGAAACTGATAGATGCGACTGTCACCGATATGTGCCAGCGTGCTCCCTTCGCCATGGAAGGCGGCAAAGGCAAGCGTGGTGGCGAAGTCATCGTTGTCGAGTTGCCTGCTCTTTCGGTCGAGGGCGTCGAAGGCCTCGTCGAGCATATGCAGGAATTCCTCATTGGTGAAATCTTTCTTGAAATCGATATCGCCCAATGCTTTGGCTATCGCCTGGCAGACGGTGGTGCTCGCCACCTCGCCCAACTCGGTTCCTCCCACGCCGTCGCACACCACGAAAAAGTGTTGTGTCGAAGGTGGTCGGTCCATGTCGGGGAAACGGGCGTCTTCCTGGTTGGGTCTATGCCCCACGCGACAGAATGACAAAACTTTTCCTATGCGTATTTTCATTGTGACTTTTTTAAAAGGATTGGGGTGATGGTGTTTGGCTTATATGCTCAACTTTCGCAAGCAAGGAGATGAAGGAATAAAGAAGGACTAACGCCATAAATGGTAATGAAGTGGACATACGTCCCTTTAACTCCTTTTTAACTTCCTTTTAACTCCTCTTTAACTCCATTAAGTTGAGCGATAATGTAAGAACATTTTAAAAGAAATCGACGTGGAAGTCAGCGGAGTCATCATGGTTGTCGTCATCATGGTCTTCCTCGTCGGTGACGTCGATGTCCACTCCTCCCAAGTCCTCCTCTTCCACCAAGGGACTGACGGCATTGGCATTGTTGATGGTGACGCTGATTTCATCGTCCTCGAGTTCGCTGATCAAGGCTGTCAACAAGTCCATGTCCTCGATTTCCTCTAAGTCAGCCTCTTGCCCATGGGTGTTGACAGGCTCCTGGGTATTCTCCACGTTGGGGTTGTTCGTGATATTGTCCATATGTATCTATTTATATTGTTTTGCTCACATTGCATATGATATGCAAAGATAACACTAAACAATTGTTTTTGCAAACTCTATGGCGTTTCTCTGCTGAAAAATAGGTTTTCTTGGGATGAAATGCACGTGAAACGGGATGAAACGATGTTGGGGAGATGAAGAAGTTAGCGAAGTTAAAGAAGTTGAGTGTCCAGTTTATAACCTGTTTTTTTAATATGATTATCCGCATGTACCCGAAGAACGGTCTGAAAGGCCTGCAGCTCCTAGCCCAGAGCAACGCCCTGGGTAAAAGAGCAAGAAGGCAATCGCTCTGCAAGGGCATAAGCTTTACAATTATTCGAATGCTTATGCCCTTACAGGGCGATTGTGGGCACACCAACACCCAGGGCGTTGCCCTGGGCTAAGTGCTCATTGCCCCTTCGGGGCGTTTTCGGACAAATGCGGATAATCATATTTTTTAAAGATACCGTTTCGCTTTCTTTGCCAAGAGGTCTTATCCAACAATCTGTGCCTCCGAGTGTCACCAATGCGCACCCAAAGTCTTCACCACAGTGCTCACGATGTAACTTACTCCCCCTCTAAGACTAGAGGGGGGCAGGGGGCGTTGAACTATGGGAAACAGGGGGCGTAGAACTGTAATCATTGATTAGGGGGCGACGCTTCCCAGCGTCGCCGTGGTTTGCCCCTCTGTTTTGGAATCCTCTGTTAGTCATCGCATTCAACTCTCTGACTGTTGGTCGCATGTGCGACGCTCGGAGGCGTCGACCCCTATGTGTGCACCGGCCTTTTGTTCACGGTGACGCTTTCTTTTTTCATCGCCTTTCACGCTCGTTTCATGCAGCAAACCCTTATGTTTCATAGAGTATGGATGCTATTTTTTTGAAAAGGGTGTTTACGATGGTATCTTTGTAGCAGAGAACGACAAAAAATCATTAATCATTAAAATGGCATCAATTATGAAACCAATGTTTATTTTTAGAATGGTGGTAGTGAGTGCACTGGTCTGGTGTGGTGGACTACAGCATGTAGAGGCAGGCAAGCTGCTTACAAGAGAAGACTCCGTGGCTTTGGAAAGGTTGTATAACGACTATGTGACGGCCGTGGAACGTGCTTATGATAAAATGACTGCTGAGACAGAAAGCCTTGGAGAGGCCGACAACGAGGAGGAAGAAGCGGCCCTGGAGGCAAAAAGGGATGACATCTACTCTGCATACGAAGAGGAAGTGGAAAGACTTGCCAAGAGATTCGACGTCACGCTTGCCAGCAATCCCCGTTTCAAGGAAGTGGCCCGACTGAGAAACATCCTGAAACAGTATTTGGAGGACAAGGATGTGGCAAAAGAGAAGATGTATGATGCATACCTCTCTTCCAGCAAGGAATGGAAAGAAGGTGAAAACTTGATGGATTATCTTGCCGATTACAAATGGGAGTACTTGGCTCCTTTCGAAATGGAATGGGACGGGAAACTGATTGAACTCATCGGCAGCAACCCTGATTTCCTGGAATATCCCGAATATATGTTTGAGGAAGTCGTTGAGGACATCGTGGTGGCGACATCTCCCGATGGCAGGCTTAGGTACTATAGTTGGCCCACCGACAGAGGAGGAACCATGATCAACATCGTATGTTTCAGGCAGTATCGTGCCGACAACGGCCAGGTGCTGGTGTCGTGGGACACCAACAGGGATGGTGACGATGACTGGGAATGGAGTGAAGGGGTCGGAGAGATCTATATGTTGAATGCCAATGGCAAAAACATCTATCTTTTGGAGAAATGGGCCAACAGAAGCACTTTGTTTGCTTATTTTTCCTATCATGCCGAGGCCATCGAAGGGAAGGAGATAACTCATCCGAAGGTCTTCGATACAGACAATGAAGAGGAAAATGGCTTGGTGGTGGAATACAAGTTCCCGGATCGCGAGGAGGCGGAGAACCTTAACGACGACTGGGTTGTCAGATACGACGAGGACACCCGCTCCATCTATGCACACGTATGCAATCCGGATGAGAATATGGCCATCACCAACGACTACAACGTATATCAGTTCAATGGGAAGACTTTCAAACTCACCAAGAAAATTGAAAATTGAAGATTGAGAATTTATTGAAAATTGAAGATTGAAAATTGAAAATTGAATTTTTGGAGCAGCGAGAGCAGAGTCAAACTTGCTTGAACTCTGCCGAGTCGCGACAAAAATCAGTGAAGGTAAGATTTGAGATTGAAGATTTGAGATTTGAGATTGAAGATTTGAGATTTAGTATGGTGACGAAGTTATCGAAGTTGACGAAGTTATCGCTTCGCTCAAAGTTAGCGACAATAGTTTGTGAACCAAAAGTCTCGTGCATATGTAGAAACGGCGATTCTTCTCGTCTATCTCTAAATCGTAGGGGCGGGTCTTGTGCCCGCCCGCAAGCAAGTTTTTCGTCTTTATATGACAATCTTATGTAAATAATCACTATCTTTGCGATGAAAAAGAAAAATGCTACCATCAAAAACAATATGAAAACTATGAACATCCTAAGAATGACTTTGGTCTTTGCACTCCTCTGGTGTGCCGGACTACAAAATGCAAAGGCGGGAAGCCTTCTCTCAAAAGAAGACTCGTTGGCCTTGGTGAAAATGGTCGGTGAATATCAAAAAGCCAGGGAAAACGCAGGAGAAAAGAGGTTGCTAAAAACAAACCAACTTGATGCTTCAGACTCTCTCTATGACAAGAAGAAGGAAGAAATAGATAAACTCTATGAAGAAGAGATAGAGGGTTTGGAAAAAGGATTCGGCAATTCTCTTGCTGCCAATCCACGTTTTGCAACTGTTGTAAGTTTGAGAAACCTGTTGATGAAGCATCGGGCAGAAAGGGACGCAGCAGAAGTAGAAATGGAAAAGGAACGAAAGAATTACTATGATAAAGTTGAAGAACCAGAACCTCTTATTGATGAATTTATTTGGAATTTCATTCCGGAATGGGATGAAAAATTCATCCAGTTGATAAAGGAAAATCCTTTGTTCATAGAGTATCCGGAATATCTTTTCCATGAAATATATGAAGGTATGCAGGTGGCCACATCTGCCGACGGACGCCTAAGGTATTATTGTTGGTATAACTGGTTGGGAGGTTCTGATTCTGAACTTGTCTCTTTAAGGCAATACCGCACCGACGATGGCAAGGTGATGGTGTCGAATGATCAAAGTGAAAGTGAATATGAGCCGGATATGCGCTATGTAGAAAAGATTCATACGCTGGATGCCAAAGGCAAGAGAATCTATTTGTTGGAAGAATTCGACACAAGCGGAGGGTGGGCAAGTTATGCATTTCATACAGAGGCCATAAATGGACAAGACATCACCCACCCTCATGTTTTCGGCGCCTCCGACAAGAAGAGTGAAAATTTTGAGGTGGAATATTATAGATTTGATTCACCAAATACATATGAGGAAAAAGAAGACTGGGTGGTAAAATTTGATGAGGCTAAAAGTACATTTTTTGTACGCACATATAAAAATGAAGGATTGAAAATTCTCGGTGACGACTATAAATCATACACTTTCAATGGAGAGAATTTCGTTGAATCTTTATATGAGGATATTGACTACTCAATAAAGAAAATCGTCTCTTATGTCGAAGAAGAGGTGTTTTTTGGAGATCCCAAAACATTGCTTGATGAGCCACTTAAAATACTTACTGAGTATTTCAATGATAAGGAGTATTCTTTAAGCGACAAAACCTTGATGGAGGATATGAAAAGAAGAATAGAAAGGAAAGAACCAATTGCCCATATCTTATACCTTGGAGCAGCAGAAAAGGGGGATGCGGTTGCTCAATACAAGTTGGGCAAATGCTATTACAATGGCTATTTGGGAGTGAAAAGAAACACGAAGGAGGCTAAAAAATGGTTTGAAATGGCTGCAAACCAGGGCCATTGGCTTTCCCAACAATTTCTCGGAAATTATTATAACGACCCAAAATATGACAAGTCATCGTCATGGTATGCAAAGGACTCCGCAAAAAGGTATGTGTCGGACGAGGAACTCAAGGAATTTGCCGCAAGTAGGGTCAAGGCCATAGAAGCATGGGAAACGGTTCAGGAACTCACATCAGAAGAAGATTTGGATTTGTCCGGTTTTTCCATTAAGGGTGTATGGGAAAAGAAATTCGCCCATTTTATTTTGGACCATCCCGCGACATTGGACTATCCTAATAAGGAAATGGAACAATTGTTAGGAAAAGATTTTACCATTGTGACTTCACCTGACGGTATGTTAAGAACGTATTGTTGGTACGTATTTAGTGGGGGCTCTACTGCGAATAGATGTAATGTCACGCAATACCGAACTGCGAACGGCAAGACATATGTTACTTGGGATTATGATAATGTTGAAGTGAAAGTTTCTGAAGGTAATGAGGCTGATGCCAATGGTGTGGATGATCAAAAAGAAGAAGAATACGTTTCAGAATTTGAAAAATATGTGAATGAGGGAGGATGGAATGAGGGAACAACAACGGAAAAAATAGTTCAGATGGACACAGGCAATGGACGTATCTACATACTTCAGGATTATTTTTCAGTAAATGGAATCTATGGTGTTAAATATCTTAAGGCATGTGTCATCACCGACGGTTCAGTCTTTCTTATACCCATATTCATAAAAGACAATAAAAAAACGTCAGAAGTTTCGTTTGAAGGTCAAAACGCATGGCTGCTTGACGAAGATTTCATCACCTTCGATGAAGCCAACAAAACCATCACCATCAAGCAATATGATGAGGAAGAAATAGACGAGAACGGCAACTATAAGAGGCTGAATGACATCGTCTACAAGTTTGATGGACAGTTCTTCAGGCAGGTGAAATAAAGCCCCTAACGACTTCGAGTGATTTCCAACCTCACCACAGTGCCTGTAGCAACTTCGGGTGACATTTCCAACCACGCCAAGGTGCCTGTAGCTGCAGTAGGGATTTGCTTTATGCATGTCCGTACGATAGTCTGGAATGGCGGTGCGCATATAGGGGTCGACGTCTCCGAGCGTTGTGAGGATGTTTTACTTCATACTTGAATTGTCATATCTTGGTTTGATGTTGAACGAACCCCGAAGGGGTGGTCAGAGTACAGGCAGGCGGTGGAGTGCGAAGCACGGAACCCCTGCTAAAAGCAT
>Ga0247610_10005867_pt1 | contig 12862 bp, 4 predicted proteins | sample 174DNAGHGhighgp2_FD_193483 | JGI IMG/M metagenome (GOLD analysis project Ga0247610, IMG submission 193483) | Sheep rumen microbial communities from Palmerston North, Manawatu-Wanganui, New Zealand - 1742 DNA GHGhigh gp2 | ecosystem: Host-associated > Mammals > Digestive system > Stomach > Rumen ...
ATCTTAAATTTAAGTATTTCGCCATTATCTAAAACTGCTTCAGCGATTTCATTTTTTTTCTTGCCAAGTAAAGCTTTTCCAATTGGTGATTCATTTGAGATTTTACCTTCAGCAAGATTAACTTCTGTAGGTCCAACGATTGTATATTCTGCATCTTCATCAAATTCCATATCATGAACCTTAACTTTGTTTCCTACTTGAACTATTTTATTATCTACTTCTTCTTCATCAATTACTTTAGCATTTCTTAATGTGTTCTCAAGTTCAACAATCTTTAATTCTACTTGAGCTTGTTCTGTTTTAGCTTCATCATACTCTGAATTTTCTGATAAATCACCATAACCTAAAGCAACTTTTATTCTCTCTGAAATTTCTTTTCTTTTTTCTGTTTTAAGATATTCTAATTCTTCCTCTAATTTCTTAAGTCCTTCATATGTCATCATTATTTCATTGTTTTGTGGCATAAAAATCACTCTCCTTTGTAATATAAATAGCAATACGCTATTATGTAATAATATAGCAATAAGGTACTGCCAAGTAAGTATGCCATATTTTTATTCATAAAAGAAGAAATATTAAAGGCATACGTACTGCCTCTAATACTTCCCCCCATCTTGCAATATGATACTACATTCTCATAATTTGTCAATTGTTTTTTTAAAAAAGAGAACAAAAGTGCTATTTTTTAAATACTTCCCATACATCTTCAGTTTCTTGTCCTAAACACCAACAAGCAAATCCACTTAAATTATATTCATCAATGATATTTAACTTTTCTTTAATAGAAGTTTTTTCTTCTATCCATATAAGATGCTTTTGATCTTCTCCACCACTGTAGTATTGTTTTGCTTTTTCACTCCATTTTTCTGAACCATTTAAATATTTCTTTGCACTATTCATATAGTACACTGATCTAATATTTCCTGAATCAGTTATCTTCCAATATGCAGAATCAAAAGCTATACCAAGTAGTATTTTTGATGGTTCAACATGATCTCTTACAACAAGTTTTTCAATATTTTCTTCTACCCAATCATAAGAAGCATAAGAAGATAAATCAGCTCTACAGTCATAAGTCATGACAGCTAGATAATCTGCTGCTTCAGATAGCAACCTATGTTGATAACATAGACTCCAGTTATCACTTCCATCTGGAATATTTACACAAACTGATAAAATAAGATTTGCTTTTTTAGTTTCAATCGAAAGTTCTCTAATAAATTGAGAAAAACTTTCAGCATCATCTTTATACATATTTTCAAAGTCAACATTTATTCCATCAACTTTGTATTCTTTTGCAAAATCTATTAATTCCTTAATTGCTTTATTACGATGCTCCATATCATGCAAAAATTCAGACACTTCATCTAAAGTTTTTCCATCATTTTTAAATGTAACCCAAACCTTGTAACCTGCATCATTAGCCCATTTCATGTACTCTTTTACTGCATTGATTCTAAAAGATACTTCGCCATCTGTATTTTGCAAGAATAAAAGTGTAGGAGCTACTATATCTAAATTTGTTATTTTGCTTCTAGACGCTTTATCTCCAATCGAATAATTATCTGGATTAATGTAATCCCAAGCAAGTCTAATTGTTCCGCTTGATTGATTATCATTTTCAGTTGCAACACTAACAACTTCTAATCCAAAATCTTTTAATATAGATGTTTTAGCATAACCTAGTTCTCCTGTACTTGTTCTTACAATATTAAAATCTTCGAATTCTGCAAAATTAAATATCTCAACATAGTCATCAGGTTTTATAGTTGCTATTGTTTTTGAGGTATCATCTTTTAGGTACTTTAATTCTAGTTTTTGATTTTCTGGAACTGTAACTTTAGAAATATTTGAGTTCTTATTTGTTATTATAAGCTTGTCAGTAAACTGTATATCTATGTTATATACTTCAGATAGTTCCTTAATTGGAATATAGATAATTTCTTTATTCTTTGGTAAACTTTCAGCTTCTTCATATCTATCATCTCTTGTATAATAATAGAATTGTCTTTGAGCTGGCACTTTAATGCCTTGTTCAATTCCATCTATTTCCATTGTTCTACTATCTAATTTAATATTTGCTCTATGATTTTCAGAAGTAGTTATTAATGTATCATATTTTTCTTCATAGTATAAGTTTTTATCAAACAGAATATCTATTGTATTTTGAGAAAGTAAAACTTCATCTCCAAGTATTGCTGCCGCTTCTGGAAGTTTTCTTAAATCTCTTGTTATTTCAACATCATCTAATATTACTCTTAAATCACTATCTTTATATTTATATGTTAGTTCATATTTTGGTGCTATATTAATTATCCAAGTTGCAGCAATTAAAAATAATAAAACTACTGCAATTCGTATTATAAAATTCTTCAAAATTAATTCCTCTCTTTCGTATCAAATCACCAATAATTATACTTTAACCACTAGTGGTTTGCAACAAAATAGGCATATTGAAAAAGAGATGTTATAGTTTCGTAAACTATAACATCTCTTTTATTTTAGCGCATAAAAGCTATTATTTTGTAACAACTCCTGGAATTTCGTAATCATCTGTAATTTCTATGTTTTCAGGAACTGAATTCTTTGTAAGTGCACCTGTTTCTATGTTATATGGTTGCATTTGTCTGTATGTAAGAAGTCCTGTTCCAGCAGGAATTAACTTACCAATGATAACGTTTTCTTTAAGTCCAAGAAGTGGATCAACTTTACCTTTGATTGCTGCTTCTGTAAGAACTCTTGTTGTTTCTTGGAATGATGCAGCAGATAAGAATGAATCTGTAGCAAGTGATGCTTTTGTAATACCTAGAAGTAATCTCTTTCCTTCAGCTGGTCTTAATCCTTGAGCTTCTAACTCTTCGTTTTCTCTATTGAATCTGTTGTAGTCTACTAATGTTCCTGGAAGCATACTTGAGTCTCCAGCACTTTCAACTCTAACTTTTCTAAGCATTTGACGAACAATTGCTTCAATGTGACGATCGTTAATATCAACACCTTGGCTTCTGTATACTTTTTGTACTTCAGAAACAATGTATCTTTCGACGCCATCTGCACCTTTAATACGCATAATATCTTGTGGATAAATACTACCTTCTGTAATAACATCTCCAGCTTCTAGTAAATCTCCATCATGAACTGTAAGTCTTGATCCAAATGGAATTAGGTAAGTCTTTGATTCTCCGCTTTCATTGTTAGTAACAATAACTTCTCTCTTTCTCTTTGAATCTTCAATCTTAACTGTACCAGCAATATCAGAGATAATAGCAAGTCCCTTTGGTTTACGAGCTTCAAATAGCTCCTCAACTCTTGGAAGACCTTGTGTGATATCTCCACCAGCAATACCACCTTGGTGGAACGTCTGCATGGTTAACTGTGTACCAGGTTCACCAATTGATTGAGCTGCAATAATACCAACAGCCTCACCAATATTAACATCTTTACCACGTGCTGCTAAGTCATTACCATAGCACTTACAGCAAACACCTTTTTCAGCTTTACATGTAAGTAGTGTTCTAATTTTAACTTGTTTGATACCTGCATCATTGATTCTCTTAATCTCATCTTCTTGTAAGAATGTATTAACTGGAACAACGATTTCTCCTGTAACAGGATCTTTAACATCTTCTGCAGTATATCTTCCATATAATCTATCTTTTAAGCTTTCAACTACTGATTTACCATCAGAAATTTCACTTACATAGATTCCTTCAGTTGTACCACAATCTTCTTCTCTAACGATAATATCTTGTGAAATATCAACTAATCTTCTTGTTAAGTAACCAGAGTCAGCTGTACGAAGCGCTGTATCAACTAGACCTTTTCTAGCACCATGGGCTGAAATGAAGTATTCCAAAACGTCTAGACCTTCTCTAAATGATGATCTAATTGGGATTTCAACTGTCTTACCTGATGTATCGGCAAGAAGTCCTCTCATACCAGCAACCTGACGTAATTGTTTGATGTTACCACGGGCACCAGATGTTGCCATGATATAGATTGGGTTTTCTTCTGTGAAACACTTAATCATATCATTACCAACTTGTTCTGTTGTAGATAACCAAACTTTTTCTACAGCGTCATGTCTTTCTTTGTCTGATAATAAACCTCTTCTATATTGTTTTGTAATTGTATCAACTTTCTCATCAGCTTCTTTTAATAGTTGTGGTTTTGTATCAGGAACAACTACATCGGCAACTGAGAATGTGATAGCTGCAAGTGTTGAATACTTGTAACCTAATGTCTTGATATCATCAAGAAGTTGAGCAGTACGAGATAAGTCGTGTCTTTCAATTGTTCTCGAAATAATATCACCAACGTTTTTACTTCCAACTACGAAGTTAACTTCTAAATCAAACATTGTAGCAGGATCATTTCTATCAACATATCCTAAATCTTGAGGAATGATTTCATTGAAAATAATTCTACCAATTGTTGTATCGATAAGTTTATGTCTTTCTACGCCATCAACTTCTCTTGTTACTCTAACTTTGATTTTTGAATGCATTTCAATATCATGATTTGCATAAGCCATATAAGCTTCATCGAAGTCTTTGAAGCACATTCCTTCACCTTTCTTACCATCATAAGCAACTGTCAAGTAGTAAGAACCAAGAATCATATCTTGTGATGGTTGTGTAACTGGTTTACCATCAGCAGGTTTTAGAATATTGTTTGCAGCGAGCATTAAGTAACGAGCTTCTGCTTGTGCTTCTGGTGATAATGGTAGGTGAACAGCCATCTGGTCACCATCGAAGTCAGCGTTGAATGCTTTACATACTAGTGGATGAAGTTTGATTGCTCTACCTTCTACTAATACTGGTTCGAATGCTTGAATACCTAATCTATGTAATGTAGGAGCACGGTTTAGTAAAACTGGGTGATCTTTAATTACATATTCTAAGCAGTCCCAAATTTCTGGGCGTAATCTTTCAACCATTCTCTTTGCATTCTTAATGTTGTGAGCTAATCCTCTTCCAACTAATTCTTTCATAACAAATGGTTTGAATAATTCAATTGCCATTTCTTTTGGAAGACCGCATTGATACATCTTAAGTTCTGGACCAACTACGATAACTGAACGTCCTGAATAGTCAACACGTTTACCAAGTAAGTTTTGTCTAAATCTACCTTGTTTACCTTTTAAGATATCAGATAGAGACTTAAGTGGTCTGTTTGAAGGTCCTGTTACTGGACGACCACGCCTTCCATTATCTATTAAACTATCTACTGCTTCTTGAAGCATTCTCTTTTCATTTCTAACAATGATTTCCGGAGCGCCAAGTTCAAGAAGTCTCTTTAATCTGTTATTTCTATTGATGATTCTTCTATATAAGTCATTAACATCTGATGTAGCAAATCTACCACCATCTAATTGAACCATAGGTCTTAGATCTGGAGGTATAACTGGAAGAACATCCATAACCATCCATTCTGGTTTATTTCCTGAAAGTCTAAAGCTATCAACAGTTTCTAATCTCTTGATTATTTTTGCTTTCTTCTGACCAGAAGCTTTTTCTAATTCTTTTCTAAGGTCGGCAGCCAATTTTTCAATATCAACTTCTGCAAGTAATTCTTTAATTGCTTCAGCTCCCATGCCAACTCTAAATGCATCTTCGCCATATTTTTCAATTGCTTCTTGATATTCTTTTTCAGATATTACTTGATATTTTAGAAGTGATGTATCTCCACCATCCATAACTATGTAACTTGCAAAGTATAAAACTTTTTCAAGAGCTTTAGGGCTAATATCTAATACTAATCCCATTCTTGATGGAATACCTTTGAAATACCAAATGTGTGATACTGGACAAGCAAGTTCGATGTGACCCATTCTTTCACGTCTAACTTTTGCTTTTGTAACTTCAACACCGCATCTGTCACAAATGATTCCTTTATATCTTGCTCTCTTATATTTTCCACAGTGACATTCCCAGTCTTTTGTTGGTCCAAATATTCTTTCGCAGAAAAGACCATCTCTTTCTGGTTTTAAAGTTCTATAGTTAATTGTTTCAGGTTTTTTAACCTCACCTTTTGACCATTCTCTAATTTTTTCAGGTGAAGCAAGGCCTATTTTAATTCTATCAAAAATCTCTAAATCAACCATTTTTATTCTCCTTTCTCACCTTAATCATTATAGTCATCTTCAAGAAGATCTTCTTCTGCAGGCTCATCTAAATAGCTATCATCATAGTAATCATCTTCTGAAACATCACCTAAGTCTTCGTCATCATCAATGTATGCACTTGATGTATCACCAACTATATCTCCTGTGTCATCTTCAATAAGCATACCATCGCTACTTAGAGCATGTTTTCTACGTTCATCTTTAAACAAACCATCTGATGATGATGTAACATCTTCATCTTCATCATAGTCTTCTTTAATTTCAATTTCATTTGTTTCATCATTGTTGTATAACTTGATATCTAATCCAAGTGATTGTAATTCCTTAACTAATACTTTGAATGCTTCTGGAATACCAGGTTCCGGAATGTTTTCACCTTTAACGATTGCTTCGTAAGTCTTAACTCTTCCTACAACATCATCTGATTTAACTGTTAAGATTTCTTGTAATGTGTAAGCAGCACCATAAGCTTCCAAAGCCCAAACTTCCATTTCACCAAATCTCTGACCACCAAATTGTGCTTTACCACCTAATGGTTGTTGAGTAACTAATGCATATGGTCCAGTAGAACGAGCGTGAATCTTATCATCTACTAAGTGGTGAAGCTTAAGCATATACATTACACCAACTGTAACTTCGTTATCAAATGGTTCACCTGTACGACCATCATATAAAATTGTTTTTCCATTTTCTGGAATTCCTGCTTTCTTAAATAACTCTTTGATATCTTCATCTTTAGCACCATCAAATACTGGTGTAGCAACATGAAGACCAAGTAATTTAGCAGCATATCCTAAGTGTACTTCAAGTACCTGTCCGATGTTCATACGAGAAGGAACGCCTAGTGGGTTTAATACAATTTCAAGTGGAGTACCATCTGGTAAGAATGGCATATCTTCTTCTGGAAGAATTCTTGAAATAACACCCTTGTTACCATGACGTCCAGACATCTTATCACCAACAGATATCTTTCTCTTTTGAGCAATGTATACACGAATTACTTCGTTAACGCCTGTACCTAATTCATCTGAATTTTCTTTAGTGAATATCTTAACATCAACGATAGTACCATATTCACCATGAGGACATCTTAAAGATGTATCTCTTACTTCTCTTGCTTTCTCACCAAAGATAGCACGAAGTAATCTTTCCTCAGCTGTAAGTTCTGTCTCTCCTTTTGGAGTAACTTTACCTACTAAGATATCTCCTGATCTTACTTCCGCACCAATTCTAATGATACCTCTATCATCAAGATCTTTAAGTGCATCTTCACCAACATTAGGAATATCTCTTGTTATATCTTCAGGTCCTAATTTTGTATCTCTACATTCACAATCATATTCTGAAATATGAATAGATGTAAGAACATCTTCTTTTACTAATCTTTCATTAATAAGAATAGCATCCTCGTAGTTATATCCTTCCCAGTTCATGAAACCAATAAGAATATTTTTACCAAGTGCTAATTCTCCTTCATCTGTAGAAGGACCATCAGCAATTGTTTGACCTGCTTTAATTTTTTCTCCAACTTTTACAATTGGTTTTTGATTAATACATGTTCCTGAGTTTGAACGTTTAAATTTAATTAAGTTGTATGTATCAATTCCTGTCTTTGTTTGAACTTCAATAATGTCTGCTTGTACTTTTGTAACAACACCACTATTTTCTGCAACAACACAAACACCTGAATCTTTTGCAGCTTTAAATTCCATACCTGTTCCAACTAATGGACGTTCTGTACGAATTAGAGGAACTGCTTGACGTTGCATGTTTGATCCCATAAGTGCACGTCTAGCATCATCTGATTCAAGGAATGGAATAAGTCCTGCAGCTACAGATACTAATTGACGAGGAGATACATCCATAAGGTCTACTCTTGATGGTTCAACCTCCATAAGTTCATTCTTATATCTAACTTTAACTTTAGCATTTAAGAATCTACCCTTTTCATCAAGTGGTTCATTAGCTTGTGCGATAATGAAATCATCTTCTTCAGCAGCTGTGAAATACTTGATATCTCCTGTAACTCTGTTTGTCTTTTTATCTACTATTCTGTATGGTGTTTCTACAAAACCATATTTATTGATAATAGCATAGGCTGAAAGCGAACAGATAAGACCGATGTTTGGTCCTTCTGGGCTCTCAATAGGACATAGTCTACCATAGTGAGAATAGTGAATATCTCTAACTTCAAATGAAGCTCTTTCACGAGAAAGACCACCAGGTCCCAATGCAGAAATTCTTCTCTTATGAGTAAGCTCTGTTAATGGGTTATTTTGGTCCATGAATTGTGAAAGTTGTGAGCTTCCAAAGAATTCTCTAATAGCAGATACTATTGGTTTAATATTAATTAAAGATTGTGGTGTAACTGAATCTAAATCTTGTACAGCCATTCTCTCACGAATAACTTTTTCTAGACGAGTAATACCAATTCTAACTTGGTTTTGTAATAGTTCACCAACACATCTAACACGTCTATTTGATAAATGGTCGATATCATCAACATTACCAATACCAAAGTCTAAGTTATTTAGGTAGTTTAATGCACCTATAATATCTTCGTTTGTAATATGGTTTGGTAATAATCTATCATAGTTTTCTTCTAGAGCTTTATATAAATCTTTATTCTCTGTTGATTCTAAGATTTCTTTTAATACTCTATAATTAACTCTTTCTTCAATTCCTAAGCTTGCAGCATCAACATCTACAAAAGAATCAATCCATACTGTACCATTACCAATTACTTTAACTAGTTTATCTTCTACTCTAACTGTAACTGAGTTGATACCAGATTCTTGGATTTCATGAGCAACTTCTGGTGAGATAACATCATCTTTACCTACTAGAATTTCTCCAGTTTCTGGATTAACTATTTTTTCAGCTGATACTCTTCCTGCGATTCTCTTTTCAAGAGCTAACTTATCATTGTATTTGAAACGACCAACTTTTGTTAGGTCATAACGACGTGGATCGTAGAATAATCCATTGAATAAGTTAGTTGCAGCTTCTATTGAAGGCATTTCACCTGGTCTTAATCTTCTATAGATTTCAATTAAAGCTTCATCTTGAGATTTGATAGTATCTTTTGCAAGTGTTGCATTGATTCTTTCGTCATCTCCAAATACGCTTAGGATTTCGCTATCAGAAGATAATCCAATTGCTCTAAGCATAAGTGTAACCGGAACTTTACGAGCTTTATCAATACGAATATAGTAAATATCGTTTGAATCTGTCTCAAGCTCTAACCATGCACCACGGTTTGGCATGATTGTACCAGCATAAAGCTTTTTACCAAGCTTATCGTAACTCTTTTCGTAGTAGCATCCTGGGCTTCTAACAAGTTGTGATACAACAACTCTTTCTGCTCCATTTATAACGAATGTACCATAGTCAGTCATAACTGGGAAATCTCCTAAGAAGATCTCTTGTTCTTTAACTTCTCCTGTTTCTCTATTGATTAGTCTTACTTTAACGTTTAGACGTGTAGAGTAAGTTGTGTTTCTAGCTTTTGATTCTTCAATAGAGTATTTTGTTTCTTCGTTAAAATGATAGTCAACAAAATCAAGTACAAGCTTTCCAGAATAATCTGTTATTGGAAAGCACTCGTTAAACACTTCTTTGAGACCTTGAGTCACAAACCAGTTATACGAGTCTTTTTGTACTTGAATAAGGTTTGGCATGTCGACAACTTCTTTAATATTGCCGAATGTCATTCTGCTAGTTTTCTCGTTTTTAACTTCACGCATCAAAAAAATCACCTCAAGTATAAATTTTTGTTACTTAACTTGACTTCAATATTGATACCCGCAAATTTTTATACTCCGCTCACATCAGGACGTTCAAGCTGCTTTAAGTTACGAATTCAAATTCTAGCCATTATTAAATTGTCTTATGTTAATGGAATAAGGCGCAAAATACCCCTACCCCATAAAATCTTCAATATTTTATCAAATAAACACTTACGCGTCAACAGATTTTAGTGAATTTTTACAATAAAAAACGGACGAGAAAGTCTCGTCCGTTCCACTGAATTTATCGGCCAATAAGTGGTGCTATGACCAGATTATAGCCGAGCTGGATAATCCCCATCAGGGCTGCGCCAAGAGCAAGCACAAATAAAAGTGCTAATGTGCCCCAGACGAAAACCCTTAAGAGATAATCCTTGTTTTCACGAACATAATTTGTTAACCGTCTTACCATTTCTAAGCCTCCTTATAAATTGTTCATGAAATTAGTAAATAAATACTACACCATAATTATACTCTAAAATTATGTAAACGTCAACGTTTTAAGGCTCTAAAATGCTATATTGGCTGGATTTTCTGTATAAAAAAGAGGCGATTTTTATCGCCTCTAAAGTGATTTTTTGTTAAATTTCTTCCCAAATTGCATATAGGTGGGTCTTTGTAAGATCAGTTATTTCATCATCCTCTTCATAGACAACATTTCCATTTTCTGTAGTTCCCCAACCTAAAAATCTATATCCTTCTCTTTCCCAAGTGTTTCCAGCCGCATAAGCTGTTTCAGTCTTTCTAACAATTACCTTTTTTGTCTTATTTTCACCATCATTTGAGTGATATGTAAATGTAGTTGTATTAGAAACATACAATCCATCAAAATATCCTGGTTCTTCTGTTCCGCCATCAATTCGAGCATATTCTTTATTAACTTTTAATGAATTATAAACAGTTCCTCTTCCACCTACTAGCTTTATACAACCTGAGAACATATCATCTGATTGAACAATACCATCCACTTTAAATGTTGAGGTAACATGAATTGATTCTAGATTTGAACAATCTCTAAACATTTCAAAAGTACTTGTTACATTTTCTGTATTAAATGAATCTAAATCCAATGTTTTTAGTCTTGAACACTCTTCAAACATACTCTTCATGCTAGTAACTAATGAGGTATCAAATCTATCTAAATTAAGTTCTTGAAGATTTAAGCATCCTTCAAACATACTTTCCATATTAGTTACAGCACTTGTATCAAAGCTTTGTACAGATAACTTTGTAAGTTTTTTACAGTTTTTAAACATACTACTCATATCTGTAACTTTTTCTGTATTAAAGCCACTAATATTTAATATGGTCAAGCCATTGCATCCTGCAAACATTCCTGACATATTTAAGCAATTTGCTGTATTTAGTGATGATAAATTTAGTGATGTTAAGCTACTACAATTTAAAAACATATTCTTCATACTTGTAGTGTTTGCAGTGTTTAATCCACTTAAAGTAATTGAAGTAAGGCTACTACAATCAGCAAAAGAAGAGTTCATATTAGTTGTATTAATTGTGTTTAAATAATTAATGTTATTGATTTTTGTTAAATTAACAAAGTCTTCAAACCAATTCGCTATTGAAATCGGCTTGATTTCGTTCTCAAATGTTATTTCTGATACTCTAGAAGCATAGCCACCCCATGTTCTAACAGTATCATTTTTTATATTTCCTGTTTCATATATTATAGTTCCATATTTGCCATAAGTGATTCCTGAAGAATTAAAATGCATCTTATATTGTGGATCACCAGCTATATCTTTTGAACCATCATCATATATGATTCCATAAACTCCTGCATCTTTCCAAACAGCATAAAGTGTAAGATCTTCACCTTTGTATTCATCTCCTACATTATACGCAGCACCACCTACACCATTAGGTGATGTATTCCAGCCAGCTAATGTTTTATCAGCAGGCAAAGTAAATTTCACTTGTGTTTCATCATAAAGATTAATACCACTGCTTCTTACAGTTTGAGTTTTTATTTGATTATATGAATTGTTTGAATTATATGTGATAGTAAATACTGTGCTAAAAGGATTATTGTCTAGCTGTGTACTTGTAGAGTTAGATCCATGACCTATAGAATAGCTTTTAACTTCTCTATACATTTGGCTATTAATATTGTCGTTTCTATCTGCAAATTGAAGTCCAACTTTTATTATCTTATCATTTGAGTCATAATCAAAATATGGTGTATCAATATCGTTAATTCTAGTACCAATTACATTGCTTGCTATTTTAATATCATTTCTAAAAATAGCATAAGTTTCTTTATTTTTTATATTGATATCATCAACTTTTCTTATTTCATATTTTGCGTTATTAGATAGTAATATATGATTTTTACTGTAGTTTAACACTGATATATCATCGCTAGACTTAATATCTTTCAAGAAACTTGCTTGAAAGTCCATTTTTTCACTAGCGACATTTGATTCAGCAGTTAATTCATTTATGTTTGCGAAGAACTGTGCATTTAAAAACGCAAGTATTGCAACAATGATAGTTGCAACAACAACATAAATAGTAAGTGATGTAATTGTTATACCTTTATTATTTTTAAAAGTTTTCATAAATCTACCCCTAAAATTCAAAATATAATCATTCATTATGTTCAAAAATGAACATAAAATCCCTATTAAAATTTTATAAAAAAGCATTTGTTTATTCAATAATTTCACATAAGTTGTAATATAAATGTCACTTTAATAAAATCTTTGCATTTTTCACTTAAAAAAGACCAAATACGTGCGTTTTTACGTATTTGGTCTTTAAAATCTATATTTGATTAATATTTTCTAAAACTTGTATGGAAATGTAGGCAAAGTAGAATATTACAAACGTTATTCCCATAAGTCTACCTATTCTATGTCTTTCATTTGTAAATGGAGCTATAAGATATATCAGATTACCTATAATAATGATCAAAATATCATCTAAGAAT
>Ga0247610_10005868_pt1 | contig 12862 bp, 20 predicted proteins | sample 174DNAGHGhighgp2_FD_193483 | JGI IMG/M metagenome (GOLD analysis project Ga0247610, IMG submission 193483) | Sheep rumen microbial communities from Palmerston North, Manawatu-Wanganui, New Zealand - 1742 DNA GHGhigh gp2 | ecosystem: Host-associated > Mammals > Digestive system > Stomach > Rumen...
CATGCCTGTATGCCATCTCTGCTGCAAAGTCACCACCTAAGCACATCTCGTATTGCAGCCACGAGAACGTCTCTCGTGCTGCGAAACTGTGCTTGAGGGTATAGATTGCGTCCTCATGTTCGTCCTGATCGACCTCGCTAAGGAGGTTGATGCAGAACTTCGATGGTTTGTTGAGTCGTTTAAGGGAAGACTTGCTCATGCCTGTTTCCTTTCTTCTTCGACACTGGGCATGTAGGGGGGTACACCAGTTCGATGTACCCCATTGACACGACCAATCTCGGATAGTTGGCAGGCGTTTCTACACGCATTCCTCGATGAGCGTATCAAGGCTCTCGCCTTCCACCTCAAGGGCAAGTTCGTGGAGTGAGTGAAGCTCTTCGGTGATTGCGTCGAACACCCTGATGCGCTCCTCCAGCGAATTCATGCTCATCGAACCCCAGATGGGTATGTCATTGATGTAGTGCATGTGTTCGCACCACTTGAGACGCTTCTCGGCATCGTCGGTGGCACTCTCGAAACGCTTGTTAAGTCTGTATGCGTGGAACTCGCAGTCACCTACATGGAAGGAACCCGAGATGCCACCGATGTGTATCCTGTGCTTCTTCCAGACGATCCTCTCGTCTGTCGGGAGGTTGTCCATGTGGACGTACAGCTCGTACTGGGCACGCCCAGTCACCAAGTAATCATTGTCAGCCCTGATGAGAAAGCCGTTCTTCCTACTGAAGTCAGGCTCCTTGATGGGACGGGTGCTTATGGGATTTATCGTGGTGAACTCCCATTCATACCGATTCGTTTCGGCAGTCGCTATTACCCCGTTCTCGTCGTATGCGTAGACATCGCGGATGATGCGGTTGGTGTCACCGCAATCCATCACGAGCTGCCAGACCCACTTCGAGACATAGTTGCTTATGGTGGTCTGTTTCATGCCTATCTCCTCTCGTTTCGACATTGGGCATGTAGGGTGGCACACCAGTTCGGTGTGCCACATTGACACGCTCAGTGCTCGATGTGGTGTTACGATTCGGTCGGCGTATAGTACCCTGTATCTTCGAGGAGTTCGAGTGCGTTGTCGTAGAGGTCTGTGCGAGGTTGGTTACCATTGGTGTCAAGGTATCCGTAATCTCCGAGATCCACGTCGAAGTGACTGCTTCCATAATCCTTGTAGTCGAAGTAGTCCTCGACGCCCATCTCCTCTAACTTGCTAGTGATGCCGAACGCGTCTGCTAAGGTACGACCGTACTTCTCCTCGTTCGACATGGTGTCGCCGCTAACGTAGCCCCAGATGTTCTCGACTCCGTAACCATCGAAGTAGTATCCGTAGTAGGGGATGTTGTCCGCATCGATTGCAGCCGATGCAATCTCAAGCATGCTCAGGTTCACTTGCGTGTCGAGCCACATCTCGAATCCCTCATCCATCCTACTGTCCATGGATTCGAGTGCGGCGGCGAGTGCGTTCACGCCGTCGATGGACATGTACTCGGACATGTGCTGACGCACACCATGAATATCACACTCGTAGTCGAAGCATCCGACCTCCTCGTTGAACGGGGTGACGTGGCAGGCATCGTTGATGCCTTTCCACAATTCGTCACGGTCCATCGGGAGGGAGAACCAATCACCGGCTAGGTAGCCATCGTTGTAGAGTCCGTAGCTTCCAACCCAGATGCGAACGGGTTTCGTCTCGTCATAGCCACGCATGTTCGTTTCCTTTCACTAGTGAGGGCACCCATTTGGATGCCCTCGTTTGACCTTTAGTTGAGCAGCATCGTGAACACGATGTGCTCAATGCCCTTTAAGCATTCGGGGCTGATGTCGGACACGTAATCGGATACGTGTCCGAGATACATCATCACTTGAGGTGCGAAGACAAGTAACAGTGTCTTTATCGTTATGAAAAGCACCATGTTTACTCCTCCTCATACAGGTCAGCGAGTGCACGGACTGCAAGCTCGTGCATCCTCTCATTGAGGTACTCCTTGACGGTGGGGTTCTTGTAGAACCACCTCACCACATCGGATTCCGACACGTCGGGATTCGACAGGTTAAGTTCTGCGGCGACTTCCTCGGGAGTCACCTTAATGTCACTCTTGTAGAACCAATACTCTCCAGACCACACATCGATGTGGCGGTTAACCTCGATGTGACGGTCAAGGAGATGCTCGTTGGAGTTCATGAACTCCTCGTCATCATCAGACTCGCCGATTCTGATGAACTCGTAGGGGTATCCCTCCTCACGAATGGTGTGGATGGCATTCATGATGGCACGAACATCTCCCTCCCAGTCGTACCACTTAATGTCATCCCATCCAAGGATGACGCTGTCACCATCGACGTCGATGGTGGGGGCGAGGGCGGTAAGCTCGTCACCGACGAGGTCGGTGAGCCTGCCGTAGCCGTTCGTGTTGGTGTTAATGCGGACGTCGCTGCGATAACCCATGCTGGTTTCCTTTCTCGTAGACAATACCCAGCGAGGAAGGTACACCAGTTCGGTGTACCCTATTACGACGGGTATTGGCTCGATTAGAACGGAGTGGAGTAGAGGTCCCTGAACTTCTCGTCAGGACAAAGCGCTGTGCTTATCGATCCACCCTCGTAGAGGGGGTCGCCACCGTAGTAGTCCACGGGGTAGGTCCACATGAACCCTTCCCGTGCACAAATCTCGCCTGCCTTACGTGCAGTCACCCACCTGAAGGATGGATGGTCGGTAAGCCAGACTCGGAGTGACATACCCTTGACGTGCACAAGGGTGTTCATCTCCTTCGAGTAGAGATAGCCGTGACTCATGAGGGCGTCAAAGTCCTTGGCGGCACTCGACGGACTCTTGCCGCCACTTACGGCATGATAGATGAACTCGCCATAGATGGTCTCGATGTGCTTGTAGCCCATCTCAAGGTCATGCTTGGCCCACTCGATAATCTCCTCGTACGTCATGATGGGTCTCCTTTCTCGTAGACAATACCCATCAGAGAGGGCACACCAGTTCGATGTGCCCCTTGGTGATAGGTATTGAGGAGTTATCTGTTGAGATAGTTGTCAATGAGTTCGTCAATATCGTCGTCCCACTCGTGTCCGAGAGGTGCGATTGTCACCTTACCGTTGATGGTGAGTACGTTGGCATCGTTCGGCGTGATGAGGTAGCCGAGTTCCGTAACAAGATTAGCGATGAGATAGTTCTCATAGCCGGCAGCTCCGTTATTCTCACACCACGTGAAATCAAGACAGGAGTTGTATGCTCCGATGTAGATATCGGACGCCTCATAGGGTTGAGGCATCTTCTCATCGACGGTCACGACAAGGTTGTCATGCTCGTCGATGGAGAACGAGAGCGACCAAGCGTACTCGTCTCCGTGATTGTTACGTATATTGTCTTCTCGCCAGTATGACATAGGGTTTCTCCTTTCATAGACTCGTACCCTACTTGAACGACTCCCGCGAACGGGAGTCGTTGGGGTAAAGCACGCTTGTGTTATGACTATCCGAGGTACTTGCTTACCTGTGCTATCGCAGCATCCCTAGCTTCTGACGGGCTACCAAGTCCCTCTGTCGCAAGCAGCACCGCGACCATTGCCTTCTCACCCTCTGGCGTGTCGCTAATCTGCGAGAGATATCTCTTCAGCTTGTAAATCGTTGTCTGCGGGGAGCATTCGACGTATTCGCCATCAGCGATGTCGCTACATGAGAGGCTGGTCTGGAAGCAACCTACCATCTCGTTTACAAAGCTGATCGCGTCAATAAGGTCGTCTTCGTACCACACATGCCTGAGGATGAAATACTCTGGCGAACTCATCCTCATGAACATGTTTATGTATATGAACGAGCCATCGGGGCACGGGCCATCCCAGACCTTCGTGTTCCTTACCTCCTCGCCGAACATCTCCGCCCTCTTCTTCATGTCCATTGCCTCGTCGTTCGAACGTGCAAGAATCTCAACACTCATAAAGGTTTTTCCTTTCATAACGAGAGGGAGCTGCTCGCAAGCAACTCCCTCAAATTCCATGATGTGCTTTACCCGATTACTTTACGAATGTAAAGTCATCCCAACCCTCCTTCCAACCACGGTCGTTCGAATCGGTCGCCCATGACTTATCGAACCAATCGTAATCACACCATGAGCGGCCACAACTTTCGTCATTACCTAGGTACTTTTCAAGTAGCTCCTCTTCATACATGTCTGCGAGGTCTATGGCCTCGTCGCACATCGGACCATAGGCCATGCATGTACCCATGTCCTTGCAACCCCTGCATGACGGGCAGCCCTCGCAGGCCATCTTCGACGCTTCGATGTATGCCATGTCGTATACATTGTCGCTATACGTGACAAACGACGTTCCGTGTCTCCACGAGCCGTTCGATGCCTGAATCCCTGTGCTTACAGTCTCCCATCCGTCACCGATTCGTGATACCGTCCCATCCTTCGTGAGGATGGCAAACCGATTTCCCGGAGCCGTGTTGCGTATCATCTTCTTGATACGCTTCGTAACCCTTCCGTTGAAGCTTGGAGCTATGATGTCCTTTACGAAGCTCACAGTATCTGATATGCCAAGCTTGTCGTCTGTGTGCATGCCGACGATGACACCATTGTGTGCCACGGCAGCATCGCACTCGGTGTTAGGAGCATGAAGCACGTCAAGACTCTTCGCTATGGGAAACGGATGGCAGGTGCCAGTGTTGATGCCACCGCTCGTGGCAATCCTCATGTGGACAACGATGGGTGTGTCCATAGGTACGTTGTCGATGCAGGCCATAAGCGTCGATGGGTCGGTAAATCCCTTACAGGTCTCGACCTTGCCGTCCTCCACCCACATCAGACCAGCGCCGTCAGGATTGCTGAAGAAGCAATCCTCGATGAGCTGATAGTCGGGGCGTACGTTCTTCTCGCAGGTAAGAATGATGCACATGCTTATTCCTTTCGTCTTGTGCTATTGTCTATACTAGGGAGGGGCTGTCTATATCGCATGAACAGCCCCGTGTATCTACTAGAGGTTGCGACGCTTGATGTAGGCATCGAACTCGGTGTGACTGAGGTCGTTCTCCTCAAGGGCGTACCTAACGAGGAGCTTCAGGCGCTCCCAGTCAAGCTCGTCAGCAAACTCGTCGGACATGGCGTTGACTACATACGCAAGGCCAGCGGTCATCTCGACCGTAGCCATGAAGGTCTCGACGTTCAGAGTCCCACGCCAGAGACGAATCTCGACCGTGTGGTAGTTCTGGGTGTTGATAGCCTCGTAGCGGTCCTTCCATTCCCGCTTCTTCGTCCACTCCTTCTTGCGCTCCTCCACATCGGCAATCTCATGGAGGTCATCCTCGTCAAGATGGCAATACCCGAAGCTCGTGCGACGGGAGAAGTTGATGAACTCATTACGGAACCTATGGAACAGCCTGTCGATGCGATAGGTCGCCCCATCGTCAAGAAAGTCCTTGTTGATGTGCATGTGAAGGCCACACAGACCACCGTCGTGAGACGAGCCGTTCTGCTCATGCACGTAATCGATTACCCTCTCCCACGTATTGCTTTCGATGTGGAAGCGTGGCGTCATCGGTTGAGATACGATTTCCAACCCGCAATCCCCGAGTGAGCAGTCCTTCTTGCACTCGAACTTCTCGTCCGAAAACTCCTCGATGATGTTGTCTGCAAGCTCCGATATATCGTCGTTGTACGCTGTCTCAAGCTCGATTCCGATAAAGAGCCTTCCATCGGAGTTATAGCCGTGGGTTATGGTACCGTTCTTGATGTCCCAGAAATAGCAGCCATCGGTATGGCCGTAGTCATGGACGTTATCACCGCAATCATGTTCATCGTAGCAGTTTGGACAATACCAATCATCGTTGTAATCGCTGTATTCGGCTTCATCGTACTCCACGAGACAACCGCAGCACGCGCAGACTCGATACTCATCCTTATTGTCAAGGCAATCGTCACAGACTGCGACAATCTCACAACTGTTCCACATCTCCCTCGGGGTTATTCTGTTGGTATCGTCAGAGAACCTCTTACCACAGCAGGTGCACTGCTCGGAGTGGTAATCCACGCAATCGTCGCACCATTCCTCCGTATCATCAACCCACCGGAAGGGGTGCTCGAGATGCTGACCGACTATCACGCTCGTGGGTCCGTACTCGTGATACTCCATGCACCTATCGCAACGATAGGCTTCCTCCTCGGCGCAGTTGGGGCACCAGTCATGTCCGTCTACGTCGACGACGGTGTCAGCCTTGGTGAGGCTGTAGCAGTTGTCACACTCGACGGCGTGTTCGTCGGCACAGTCAGCGTGCCATTTGGCACCGTCGACCTCCTCGGTATTGTCATCCTCGATGACGCCACCGCAGCACCCGCAGGTGCAGCGGATAACGTTTACACCACTGAAGTACTTGGAAGCGGACTCGGACACGTGATTAATCGTAATGGTCATGGCGTATTGCCTTCCTAAGAGTGAGGGGCCGCTCGCAAGCAGCCCCTCGATTAATAGTTATTTGTTGTCGGATAGATACGGTCAGTGTTTCGTTGCGATTCTCCTTTCGTCGCTGTCCTTTACCCTTAAGCTCCTTCCTCTCGACAAGTGGGCATAAGGAAGGGGTGTGGCAACAGTCACACCCCTCTACTTGCACCCAGTCATCAAGTTGTGATTGGTATGTTTACCAAGGAAGGTCGTCTTCGTCGAACAGTTCGATGTCGTCGTAGTCATAATCTCGATAGTCAATCCAGTAATAAGTAGTCCCAGACATAATAATTGCCAAGATCGTAAGCCACACGTTATCTGTCGTGCAGAGCATGGAGAGGAGTTCGATGGCTTCAGATAGGGTATTGGGTTTCCAGTAGACTTCCGTCAACCCGTCGCACGCGCTGACGATAATGTCGGAATCAATTGTCTCAAGCTCGAAACTGAATGCCGCGTTTTCTGCGGTTATGAATTGCCGACCGGGCATTGCACCAAATGTAAGCGTAACGTTCATGTTTATTTCCCTTCTATTGACGCTTGTTTAGTTATTAATGATGCAAATCGTTCCAATGTTCGGGCATGATTTCATCGTAGACGTTGTCGTCATGTACTTTCACTACCGCATGGGTAGAATCGATGTCTGATGAGTCGACAATGACCTCACCATCATCGTATTCGTGCACGCTGATGGTTTCCGTATAGGTGTAATTGCAAACATCGTAGTTGACCATATACTTGTTGCCGTCGACCTCAACGGAAACAGGCATGTTATGGCTTGTACGACTGATGGTCTCATCGATTGCGATTGACTTTGCCTTCTCTCGGCTGGTACATATCGCTATCGGCAGCCAGAGTACCTGATAACCGCAGTCGATATCGAACGTCCTCAACACAGTCCACATAGTAGGGGTTTCCTTTCTACTCGACGTACCCTACTTAAGCGGCTATCAATTAATGAGAGCCGCTAGGGTAAGGTGCGTATCGTTTCCTAGCACTTGGGTGGCATCTCACCCAAGAAGAGATACAGCCTTTCGAGCAGAATCCTCTGCTCGAAGGAATCGTAGACTGGCCAGAGCCTGTCCAGCTCATCCTTCATTTCCTCGTGAGTCCTGATAAGTTTGTCGTAGGCACAGTTCTCATGTATGGCGTAATCGAAAATCACGCCATACTCGTCCTCGCTTTCGAGCAACGTATAGTTGAGCACGTACCCCTGATGCTTTTGAAGTGCTACCCCATCCTCGTTGGGGTAGAAGGCGACCCACCCGTCGCCGCTTTCGAGTAGCGTGCAATCTGCGCACGCTACTCCGTTTACTACGTGCTGCAAACCATCTTTCGTAGAGAGATGGTTTGCTTCTGAATACGTTAGCCACACCTTCATATGTCTCCTCCTTAGAGACTCGCGGGTACCACTTGTACCCCTCAGACCGGGGATTCGCTCGGAATCCCCGCCCCGAGAGGGGGCGCTCCCTACCAGAGCGCCCAAATTACGAACCCCGCCAGAATCAGCGGAGCCATGAGAAAGGCCATCACCCCGAGGATGATGGCCGTGTTTTTCAAAATCGAACCGAGGTCAACGACCTCGTCGAACAGCTCAATGTACAATACATGCTCCTTTCGTTATATCCTAGCGATATGCTAGGAATTTCGTATATGCCAATGGGCTAAATATTTGAGCCACCCTGCGGTTGCCCATTCCCGTATAGCGGTTGTACACGGTGTGTCGCGTCAATTTGACGCGATTGTTGACCACGCTCACATCGAGTGCGACGGCCTTGCCATCGTACTCGATGAAGAACCCGATGAGGTCCACGACGTCAACGTGCTCGTAGACCTCCCTTACCTTCGCTCCACGAATCTCGGAGAGTGCGTCCATAAGGACGCGTCGAGCGTTATCCTGATGTTGCTTCGCCTTGCACATTTTTAACTCCTTGCTACTGGCATTACCAACTCGTTCTTTATCAACGACTTGTACATCGGGTACAAGTCGTTGATAGGATTGCTATAAGCGTTATGCTCGATTGCCCACCTCAACATTTCCAGATGCTGAGGTGGGACGGGATTCTTCAACCTCCTTCTTATGCAGCGAGAGTATTCCTTGTAGGTGTACTTCTCGCCGTACCTAATTGCCCACCTCAACATGCGGTAGTGCAATTTCGAGACATCCACTTTCGCTCCTTTCTCGCGTCTCGTACCCTACTTGAACGGCTCCCGCTCGTTGTGAACGGGAGCCGCTGGGGTAGGGCGCGAGGGCTATTACTTGTAGAAGTAAGTCCTCCTTTCGATATAGGCGTCCTCGTGGGCTGACGCGATGGCAATCGCGTCAGCCCTGCTTTCGACGCGGCACGTCATTTCCGCGTCGTACTCGAACCAGTGAACGACGTACTCTGAGTCGTCCTCTTCCTCGTAGATGAGCTCATCTACGAGGCGAGTAACCTCCTCGAATGCATGCTTGCGCCCCAAAAGCATGCCCTCGAAGAGCGAGAGAGTGCGCCTTCGTGCGCCCACAGCCATCTCGGCCTGAGGCTTGACATGGTCAATCCTCTCCTGCAAGGAGGACATTCTCTTCAGTGCCGTCTTTTTGATTTTCTCCAGTGCCGTCTCCATGATGCTCCTTTCGGACTCGCTGCTTGCCCTATTGCAAGCAGCCCCAATTCCCACGACTCGTGAAAGTCGCGGGTGTTGGGGCTGTTCACACAGCTTTCAATATGGTATGCTAAAATCGGGATACTAGTACCGCAGGTACTTGGGCAGGATTTCGATTTTGGTGGTCGATACCATTCGCGTACCGATCTCCCATCCCATCCCATCGAAAAGGGCTATGTGGCGATAAATCGTTACGCAGCCCCTATTTTCAGACCACCCATCTCCAGTTGCCTCAGATGCGTCAAACGTCGTCTTCTCGATATATCCAAGAGCATGTTTGTTGGTGTAGCTCACTTCTTCCATGGCCTCGTATGCCATTTCCATGGCCGTATCCATTGCAGCGTCAAAGCTGCTGAACGAGCGGCTCTTGTAGCCGTATTCATTTTCTATCGTTAACTCGTACCCACGCCTAATACGAGTTCCGTCATTTGAGAACTCGTATTCAGTCCGATACATCTCCCGAGGGGAGATACCCGCGTTTTCGTATGCTTCAATCAGACGCCTGCGAGCTTTCGCAAGCTCTATGACCGTCGCTTCCCTTTCTACCCAAGCCTCGTCATCTTCGAGGCCAAAGTAGTCCAGTCTTGCCCATTCCTGATGGGCGTAGAAGTGGGCTTCGTCCGCCGCATCGTATGCGGCTTCTGCTGCAATAACCTCGTCGTCGATTTCATTAATCTCGTCGATGAAGTCGTTGATGCCCTCACGGATGACGTCGACTGCTGAGAAATTGCGAACGTTGAGCTTCATTTTTGTTTTGCCTTTCTAAAAAATTGGAGCCACCTCGCAAGATGGCTCCCGAACCTGTTTACGTGGACTGTGGAATTACTCGTCGATGATAAACTCGTATCCATCATCGCGAGAGCGCAGTATCAACTCGTAGTTCATCGCTTCGGCAAATTTTGCCAATGTATTTACCTTAGGAGTTCGATTGTTCGAGAGTATGGATGATAGGTAGGCTCGTTTCATACCCATCCGCAGTGATGCCTCTGTCGATGAGAAGCCCTCCCTTTCGAGAAGGGTTCGTATGGTCTCGGTAGCGTTCATCTCACCTCCTTTCTATGAAGAAGGTAAGGGTACTACAACGAGCCTGTCGTCGTGGCAGACTCGTTGTAGAATTTCGTATCCCCGTGAGGATTTATGCCTTGTGGGGGATTTATGCCTGCTTGCATTTGATGTAGGCGTCGACCGCCTTTTCAAGCAGAATCTGAGCGTCGTACATGGTCGGAGCTTCGACCCTGATGCCGAACTCTTTCAGCTCAAGGTGGAACATGCTGGGCTTTTCAGCCACTGCCGACTTTGCGTAGTCGGAAGCGCGGTTGTTGAGCTGTACGGCTGCGCCTGCCTGCTGGGGTGTGGTGTCCAGTTTCTTGTGCACGGAATCCTTGAGATTCCGCTTTGCAGCTACGCGCTCTTCGGTCTGGCGCTCAATGGTCTTGTGCATGTCGACCTTCTTCGCCTTCACGGGCAGGGGAGTCGGCTTGGCAAACGGTACGTACTCATAGGTGTCGATGTTGTCAATTGCTGCGATAGCGGTGTTGTAGGCCTTGGTGTCGAGGTCGGGAAGTGTGCACTCGTCAAAATTGACGACATAGTAGCACGTGGTCTTGCCGTTTCGGGTAGACCAGACGGGGAATTTGGGTGCGCCCTCGCGTACCGTTCCGCCGAGCTGAGCCACCTGCTTGGTCGTTGCCCAGCAGTTGAGGGTATAGCCCTCAACTGCTGCGATGAGGTCGAGGAACTGCGGATGAGCGGGCAGCTTCCCGCTCACGAAGTTCCGAGCCACCTGCCCGCTCAAAGTCGGCTTGAGAGAGCTTGCTGCCATAGCGGCAGCGTTAATCCAGCGAGCCTTGGTGGTTTCGTGCATCTTGAGCATAGTTGTCCCCTTTCACTAGGACTTGGAATTGATGAGCATGTGCCCATCGTGTAACCCATCGGAGCTACACGTTAGGCACACACGGGACGGGCGTCCCGTGATGAGACGCCCGTCGTGTGCGGGTGGATATGTGGTGTCTATGCCTTGACCGTGAGACGGGCGCGAGCAGCTTTGACGGCATTAGCAGCCGTGGGGAGTGTGGTGGTCTTGACAGAGGTGTCGGGCTTCTGCCCGTCGATAGTGTGGTTTTTGTTGTTGCGTGCACGAATTTTCTTCCCGTTGGCGTCGCGTTTCTTGCCGATGCAATCGGCGCTCATCCCCTTAAGGGAAATCGTTTCGACAGAAGCGGAAACCGCTTCACCCATGATTCTTGACTTGAAGGTATCGGACATAGCCGCGAGTTTGGTGACTGGGATATCGGCGACGAATACGGGACGACCGTGGAAGTCCCACGAGGAACCAGAGACTTCGGAAAGATTGATGTTGAACTTCTCAGAGAAAAACCTAAGATAGGCAATCTCGATAGCGTCAGTCTTGCTCAGCGGGATTTTGTTCCCACGGGCGTTAAGCTTGTTGCCCATGACAGCAGTCTCGAAAATGACGCTACCAGACTTGATGGTTACCATGTGCAATTTCTGCATTTTTTATTCCTCCTCAAGGAATCGATTTTTTGACGGACTTGTGTCCGCCGATTTATGGAATCTAAGGACTCCATAAATCGGCGGACACGTCCCAGTTGGGTACTTGCAAGGCATGAAAGCCATAGATGCTTTCCCGTATCGGGACGTATCCATCGAATAGCGATTTTTGGCATTTTGCAGACAATCCAGTTGGGTACTTGCAAGGCATGAAAGCCATAGATGCTTTCCCGTATCGGACATGTGCCTACGTTTTGCCAGTTGTGAAACAAAGGAAAAACAAAGTCAGAATGCAAAACTTTGTGTTAGGTTAGGATATAAATCCTATTCTTCTCAGCGCTATGCGATTTCTTTTGCTCATATCCTCTACGGGACAAGTCAACCGTTACAATGAGCGAAACCGCACACCTAACACGCACCTCACACGACTAGCCCACGAACCGTGTACCCGCGTCTCCATTCACTACATGGGATTAGTGTGTATTTCTCACACCGTAGTGCCAGAGCAAAATGCCAGTTGTCGGCGCAGACCTATTCCAACTTTCACCACATAAAACGCGTGTGGTTTCCGTATGGCGGTATCCATGGGTCAAAATGACTACCCAATCTTATACGCCCCGCTTAACATACTTCACGGAACCAATCGTGCTATAAGTTCCCAACGAGGGTGCGGGGATTGTACCGCCAACTTACCCTATGTGAGCATTTCTGCTCACCCGCGTTTCGGGCCTAAGCCATTCACCACGTATGGCACCTGCTGGGTCAGTGCTGTCGTACTCTGTTGCGTTTCTGTACTGCGTTTGTTTTGTTGCTCTGTCTTTCGACAACACCAATCTACGCCTTAGCAGACGCGGCCACAACCGAAAATTGGACATACACAATTCCTCCACAAATCACATTTGAGCATAGGGTACTCGGATAGGTGCTTTACGTGACTCTATATTCTCGTTCAACGAAAAATGCCTAATAGGGCGGCAAAATAGCAGGTAAAGCAGGCTATTTGAGCCTGAGCATAGGGTACTCGGATAGGTGCTTTACGTGACTCTATATTCTCGTTCAACGAAAAATGCCTAATAGGGCGGCAAAATAGCAGGTAAAGCAGGCTATTTGAGCCTAAAATGTATGCTTGCATATGTGTTTATAGAACATGCCTAAAATATGCCTAAGTTGACGCGAAAATATGCCTAAGTTGACGCGAAAATATGCCTAAGTTGACGCGAAAATATGCCTAAGTTGACGCGAAAATATGCCTAAGTTGACGCGAAAATATG
>Ga0247610_10005869_pt1 | contig 12861 bp, 3 predicted proteins | sample 174DNAGHGhighgp2_FD_193483 | JGI IMG/M metagenome (GOLD analysis project Ga0247610, IMG submission 193483) | Sheep rumen microbial communities from Palmerston North, Manawatu-Wanganui, New Zealand - 1742 DNA GHGhigh gp2 | ecosystem: Host-associated > Mammals > Digestive system > Stomach > Rumen ...
CATCACCAATAACTGCATCTTGTACTTTAACATTATCAATGTAAATCTTAAATGTTTCTACACCTTTAAATGTTAAGTAACCAGGTCTTTCTTCACCCTTATCAACTACAGCATATTCTTTATCTGTATGAGATGCGCTATATGTAGTACCTTCTTGACCAACAATACTTGTTGTTCCAGTGAACATATCAGCTGATGAAGTAATACCTTCATTATTCCATCTACTTGAAACATAAACTGTAGTAAGGTTTGAATCACCTTTAAACATATTTGATGTATTAGTTACACTTGATGTATCAAATGAACTAATATTTAAAGTTGTTAAACTTGTTGTGCCTTCAAACATTGAAGACATATTTGTAACACTTGATGTCTTAAAGTTATGTAAGTCTGTTGTTGTAAGACTAGATGCACCTTTAAACATACTTGATGCATTTGTTAAAGCATCAGTTTTAAATCTGCTTAGATCAAGTGATGTAACGCTTGAGCATCCTTCAAACATTGAAGACATGTTTGCAACACTTGATACATTAAATGTTGTTACATCAATACTTGATAGATGAGAATCACCTTTAAACATGTTAGCCATATTTGTAACATTATTAGTATTAAATGATCTTAAATCTAAAGCAGTTAAATTAGTATCTCCGCTAAACATTGATTCCATGTTAGTTACGCGGCTTGTACTTAAACCAGATACACTTAATGTTGTAACACTTGGTAAGTTACTGAACATGTTACTCATGTTAGTTACTTTTCCAGTATTAATACCAGTTAAGTTAATAGTTGATAGATTATCAGATCCACTGAATAATCCACTCATATTTGTAGTTTTTATAGAGCTTAGTCCAGATAGATTTACTGTTTTAAGTTCATCAACATTATTAAACATATTTGATGAATCTTCATTCATGAATATAACATCAGCTTCTGAATAGTATAATACTGCTTCATTTGCTGCATCAACCCACATGTATGCTGGTTTATTAGTTTCTTCAGAAACTATATTAGCACTTGTAAGTGATGATTTAATATTACTATATTCTGTTGCAGTAGCTTCTCTAAATGTTAAGTTTGTTCCATTATATCCGCTACCTGAAATCATCGTCTTTAATTTAGTATTAAAGCTTGATCCAGAAATTAGATTTACATAATCATATGTATATTCAGGATATAAGGCAGCATAAACTCTGCCATTATTTGGAAGGAAGTCTAAAGATGTTACAAAATCACTACCATATTGCCATCCTACGAACTCTCCACCATCAGTATCTTCTGGATAATTATCAGGGAATACACCAGGAATAATTGTTTCTTTATAATCTGGTGTAATTACTGATTCAGAAGTAACTAATACTTTATCATAATCATCATAATGTACACCGTCAACAAGCCATCCATTAGGAGAATATGTTTTTTGAGAATATGTATCATGGAATGTATATTCTTCTTTCATCATTTCTCCAGGTGTACCTGGATCATCAACCATTTCATATGCTCTAAATTCATATTCAATATAATTTTGGTTTGCTTTTGGAGTTTCATTTTTAGAAAGGGTTATTTTTCCTTCAGCATCAATTTTAATATATTGGGCATATAAAGTTTTGTTTGTTGTTCCATCATATGATGTATAAACGTTACCTCCAACTGGAGCATCAAACCAACCATTAAATGCATATCCTTCTTTAGTTGGATTTTGAGGGAATACAGCACCATGTTTAGTTGACTTAAATGCACCTGCTGGTGCAGATACTACCAAGTCCTCATTTACTGTAATACTATTACCAACAGCAGTATATCCACCATAATGATCACCTCTTAAGTACCATTCATTTTGTACGTAAGTTTTAGTAACATTAGATGTTACATCAGGATCACCGTTTTGAGGTTTAAATGTTACTGTTGATAGAATATCAGGATCTTTAGTAACCATAGCATCAGCTAGTTTATATAGTTCTCTATTAGATGCTGTATCTACTCTACCATTTGGATAAGTAACAGTGTAGTAAGATGGAACGATTGCTAAATCTAAATCAGATTTTAAAACTTCAATTGCAGATCTTATTTCACTACTGTTTTGTTGATATGTGAAATTTTCTCCATCACCATCTAATACTAAATAATAGTTACTATTATCAATAATGTTTTCATACATCATTTCATAATAGATATCTGGATCCCAAGGTTCTTCTGCTTCTTCAGATAATCCTTCAAGTAAGAATGAACATTTATTATTTATATCTTGTGAGCTTGTCAACACACCAGAATTAATATTTAGACCGCAGCCTTCATTAACTTCTTGAATAGTTAAAAGTCTTGCTGCTCTACCATCATAGTTTATAGTAGGCAAATTAGTAACACCTGAAACTGAATAATCAAATGAACTATTACCATTAACAGTTCTTAGTTGTCTAGTTGTTTTGTATAGTTCAACATTAGACCAAGAAGATGTTGATGGAAGCTCACTAACAGCAGTTACTGGTCCATTTACATTACTTTGAGTATTATAGTAAGTTCCATAAGAAACTAAGCCAGAATATGCTAAAACAGCATAATCATGATTAAATTCACCTGTTTCAGTATCATAATAATCTGAAACATAGTAGAATCTTTCATTATATTGTCCGTCTCCATTTAAATCACAATCAAAGGCATTATTTGCACTTAGAGTTACTTCATCAGTTCCATAAGAACCAGGAAGTGGATCTTTTCTTGCTCTAATACATTTAGTACCTTCTGGAATTATATGAGGAGGTCTCTTATCAAGATATTGAGCATATAATGTAATATCTTTATTTATTAATAATATTGTATAAACATTTCCACCTTGTGGAGCATCAGTCCATTTTTCAAATTGATATCCTTCTTTAGTAGGATTCTCTGGAAATGATCCAATTGCAACTTCAGTGTAATCAGGTTCAATAGTTGTATCAGCATTAATTTTAATTATTTCTCCATCGTCACGATGTTTGCCATCAACTACCCAACCATTTGGAATATATTGTTTACCAATTGTGCTTACAATATCATCTTCTCCATTTTGAAGTTTAAATGTTACTGTAAATGTTGCATCAGATTTAGCAATATTATTTGTTGGAAGAATAAAGTCTTTTCCAGGTTCAGGTAAATCAGATCTCCAGTGAGCATATAAAGTGATGTCAGTATCACCTGTATATTCTGTAACTTTCACTCCACCATTTGATTCTGTGAACCAACCCGTAAATGTATATCCAGGTCTAACAGGGGTTTCAGGGAAAGTAGCTCCATAAGAAGTCTCAACATAAGATGGTTGTAAAGTGATATCACTATTTACAATTATTGAATCACCATCATTATATTTTGAACTTCCTATTGTCCATCCATTAACTGAATATTCTGTTCGAACTGTACTTGTAGTTTTACTTCTACCATCTTGGTAATCAAAAGTTACAGTAGCGCGAATTATATCATCTTTATAGTATGTATTATCAGGAATAATGTAAGCAGAACCTTCAGCTACTTCTTCAGAGTAGTCTGGAAGAGTAACTGTATAGAAACGAGCTAATCCTTTATATGATAAGTATCCTGGGTTTGATGGAGCATCATCAACATGAGCATATTCTTTACCAGTTTGACTTGAATTAAATGTTGTTCCTTTTTGACCAACTATACTTGTTAATCCCATGAACATATCATGACTATCATTAACTGTAGTATCAAAAGTTAAAGATTCAATGCTCCATCCATCAGAAACATAAATCTTTTTAAGTAATGAAGCATTCGCAAACATTTGTCTCATATACATAACATTACTTGTATCAAATGAGCTTAAATCAAGTTCTGTTAGTTTATTTGGTCCAGCAAACATTAGCTCCATGTCAGTAACATTACTTGTATCAAATGAAGTTACATCTAAACTTTCAAGATTACTCAAGTAACCAAACATAAAGTTCATAGTTTCGGCACGTGATGTATCCCAAGAACTTAAATCTAGCGTTTCGATTAATGGATTATCTAAGAACGTACCATAGAAGCTGGTTACTTTTGAAACATCCCATTTAGATACATCAAGTGAAGGAACTAAACGTAAACCATAAAGAGTGTATTTTAAGTTTTCAACATTATGTACATCTAAGTTTTCAACTGCTAAAGATGTAATTTTACTTAACTCACCAAAGGCATATTCCATATTTGTAACTTTACTTGTATCAAAGCCACTTATATCAAAAGAAGTAATATTTCTATTGGAATAGAAGGCATAGCCTAAATTTGTAACATTACTTGTATTAAAGTTGCCTAAATTTAAAGTATTATTACTTGTTTGATTGTAGAAAGCAGCATACATATTTACTACTTTAGATGTATTTATACCAGATACGTTAATATTGCTATAAGATAATCTCTTTTTACGAGTACTTTCAGAACCAACTTGATCATATTTGGAGAACATGAAACTCATATCGGGGTTTGCAAATATTATATCAGCATCTGAACCCATTAAAACATTAGATCCGTCTCTCCACACGTATACGGTATTTGGACTATTATCGGTTGACACAATATTATTTGTTCCAAGAGAACTTCGTTTAGCAGCAAACTCTTCTGCTGTTGCACTTCTAAAGTTATAGTTAGATGATGTATTACCAAGTAAAACAATCTTTGTGCTAAATGCTGGACCATCAATTAGATATGCATAACTATCAGTCCAGTGTGCATGAAGAGTTAAATTACCTTCTTGATTTAGGTTAGTTACCTCAGTTCCACCGTTTTCTTCAGTAAACCATCCTATAAATTCATATCCTGATTTTATAGGAGTATCAGGGAAGGATGCATTATAGATATACTCACCATAGTTTCGTGTAATAACTGTTTCAGGTGTTTTTAAAATACTTGCTCCATCCGGATAATGAACTCCATCAACTAACCATCCTTTTGGTTTAAATTTCTTAATTACATAACTTACAGTATCTGCTTGATTATTATGATATTTAAATGTAACTGATCCTATTGTTTGATCAGCTTTTGACTGATTATTAACTCCAAGTGTATATGTAGTTACATCTGAAGATAATGCGTAATGCGCATATAGAGTTATGTTTTCGGCTTTATTATAAGAAGTATATTTATTACCACCAGTAATTTGATCAAACCATCCAGTAAACAAGTAACCGTCTTTAACAGGATTAGATGGGAATGTAGCTGAAGTAATACTCTCATTATAATCACCATCAATAGTCATATTATCTTCAATAATTATAGTTTCTCCATCATCTTTATGAACGCCATTAACAAGCCATCCATTTGGAATATAGTTAACTATAACATCACTTGTTACTGTATCAGTACCATTTTGTGAATCAAAAGTTACAGTAAATGTGTCTGGATTCTTTTCACCATTATTATTAGGAAGAACATATTCTTCACCTACATCTGGAATATTAATTGTCCACTGAGCATATAAAGTGATATCATCATCACCATTATAAGATGTTACTCTTGTGCCACCTTCTGGTAAAGTATACCATCCATTAAATGCATATCCTTCTCTTGTAGGTTCAGGGAACTGTGCTCCAACGAACGATTCAATGTAATCAGGAACTAAAGTGATGTCACTATTTACAATAATAATTTCATCTGTATCATAGTGAATCATTTCATCGGCAATAAATCCATTTTTTAAATATTGTGTTTGTACATTAGATGTTGTGTTTTCATGACCATTATTGTAAACAAATGTTACAGTTGCCCCATTAGCAGATGCTTTATCATATGTATTTTCAGGAATTTCATATGTTGATCCTGCAGGAACTTTAATTACTTTGTCAGGAAGTATAACTTTATATTTTCCAGTATATGCTTTATATGTTAAATAACCAGGATTTGATTCTCCCTCATCAATGCGGGCATATTCTTTATCTGTATGACTAGAATCATATGTTGTTCCTTCTTGGCCAACAATACTTGTTGAGTTACCAAACATGGAGTATGATGACGTAACACCACTCATATTCCATTTTTCTGAAACATAAATGGTTTCTAGATTTGGATCTCTAGCAAACATGTTAGCGGTTTTTTGTAGTTTTTCAGTATCAAAACTACTAAGATCTAAGGATGTCAATTTTTTATCTAAATAAAACATTCCTTCCATGTTTGTTACATTGGATACATCCCATTTTGATAAATCCAAGCTTTTTAAATTATCCATATTATAAAATAATTGATACATGGTAGTAACATTACTTGTATCCCAGTTACTTACATCAAGTTCTTCTAATGATCTACAATAGTAAAATGTTGCTTCCATATTGGTAACTTTAGATGTATTCCAAGAACTAACATCCAACGAAGTTAAAGAATTAAGACCATTAAATGCGTAATACATATTAGTAACATTATCAGTTTTAAAATCACCTAATTCTAATGTTGTTAAATATGATTGACCGCTAAACATAGCTCTCATATTAGTAACTTTTGATGAATCCATACCTGATATATCTATACTTTTAAATTGAGGTTTAAACTGACTTTTATAAAACATTGATGAACTGTTTTCATTTAAATATATAGTATCAGCTTCTGAATAATAAAGCATTCTATCATTTACAAACCACAAATATGTTGGCACATCAGAATTATTTGTAGAAATAATATAGGCATCACTACTTGTTATCATGTTGTATGCAGTTTGATATTCACTTTCTGTAGCTTTACCAAAAGTATTTATTGCATTAATATCAATATTTGGAAGATCTCTTATCTTAGCAGCAAATTCCGCACCAGGTAAGATAGTTGATGTTGGTCCACTTGGTTCCTCCCATCTTGCATATAATGTAATATCTTCAGCTTTAGCATAAGATAAGTATTCTGTACCACCACTTGTAGTGCTAGTATCATACCAACCTTTAAATAAATATTCTTCTCTAGTAGGATTTTCTGGGAATGTAACACTATTTAAAGATTCTAAATAATTTGGAGTAATAGAACTTGTTCTTGTAATAGTTACTTTATCTCCAGGGTAATAGTGTTCTCCATCAACTATCCATCCATCAGCAATATAAGACTTGGTAACATATCTTGTTACATTATTTGTTACTCCATCATTATAATTAAATACTACAGTTGCAGCATTAGTATCAGCTTTGCTTGGAACCTCACCTAAAGTGATCTCTTTAGATGGAATCTCATCCCAGTGAGCATAGAAAGTCTTTTCTTCAGCTACATTATAAGATGTGTATTTATTTCCACCTGTTTTTTCATCATACCAACCATTAAATGTATACCATTCTTTATCAGCAGGTGTTGAGAATATTGGTTCATATTCTACATTAATAGTATCTTCAATTAACCAGATATCATTTTCAGGTGTAATTACAGATCCACCAGCATATAAAACGCCATCAACAAACCATCCATTACCTACTTTAGAAATACCAACAGATTGTACTTGGTTTGGAGTAGTGGTATCGCCTAGTCCAGCATCATTAAAGTCAAATGTAACATCATGTAAATCTGTATTATTTGTTAAAATATTAGATAAAGTATAATTTTCTCCTTTATCAATTGTTATAGTTGCTCCATTATATGGTTCATAATCTGGATAATGAATTGATATTTGATCAATATATGTTTCCCAGTGAGCATATAAATTTAAATCTTGATTTCCAGCATATTCAGTATATTTAGTTGCTGAGGAAGTAACCCCATCAAACCAGCCTAAAAATTCATGACCATATCTTTCAGGGTCACTTGGGAATTTAGCAGGTTTTACTGTTTCAACATAATTTGCAACTAATACCATGTTGTCATTAGCAATAATTTTTTCACCGCATGCGTAACGTTGATTATTATGAAGAGAATCAACAACTCCATCCTTTGCATAATAAGTAATTACTTCAGATACATCTACTTTACCTGATCTATCATTATAATTAAATGATACTTTAGCATTAACTACTTCATCTTTATCATAAATTTCAGGAATAATGTATTCAGAACCCTTTTCAAGTTCAATTGGAATACCATCAGGTCTAACAATTGTTACTGTATCAGCATCATTCCACTGAGCATATAAAATTTTTGCTTCTAATGTTTTAGGGTTGGTTATTAAGTGACCTCCAATGGTCATATCATACCAACCTTTAAATGAATAGTTTTCTCTTGTTGGTGTTGGAAGATCTGGTCCGTCAAGTTCGAATGTATAATCGTAAGTAATATATAGGTCCCTTGTTACAACAATTTCTTGACCAAAATCATAGTGAACACCATCAATTTTGAATCCACTTGGTGTATATGTTTTTGTATAAACTAATCTATCATCAGGAGTCTCTCCATCTTGATATTTTAAAGTTACCACAGTGACTTCCGCAGATTTTGCTTTACCTTCTGTAGGTAACGTATATGTTGATCCAGGAGTTACTCTTTCACCATCAGTTCCTTCTATAACTACGTTATACCATCTTGCATTAGGATTAGTAATTTTATAAGTATATTTAAAATTAACATCATAAGGAACGCATGATGAAAATTGATAATTTGTTTTATCATTATCATAATATGTATTACCACTTGCAGTTTTTAATTTAGTTAAATAGTTAGTGTTAAAATCACCACTAAACTCTGCTCCATCAAAAGTTATACCAGTATTATAAACTTTAGCAACATAACTTGATGAAGAGTATGGATTTATATAATCAGTTGCACATGACATTTTACCATCCACAACAGTTGTAAATGCACGGCCTTCATATTCTTGTTCCATAATAAACTCAGGAGTATATTCTCTTCCTTGAGTATCTATAAATCCAAAATATTTATAGTATTTAGGAATTCTACTATAATCATGAATATACACTGTTGAATATGCATATTCATCATCAAGCATCTCTTGAACTTGAGCATCGGTCATTGGTTCTCCAGTTTCTGGATCAGCGATTTTACAATACAAATAATCATCATTACCATAACATGATTCGTAATTAATAAATTGAATTAATTCTGTATTATCAACATGAACATATTTTGCAGGCATAGCAAGCATGGATGAACCGCCTCTAACATAAGTTCTATCACGATAATATGTATATGTTGGATTTGAGTTATACTCTCCATGGTCACTAGCATAGGCAAAATAATCAGCTTCTGTTGAATATTTCCAATAATTAACTGATTGAGTACCATTATGTGTAATACCAGTTGAAACATAGTAATCTGGATCCATTGTCATTGGTGAATATTTTCTACCAACAACAACTTTTTTCTTGTAACCGTTAGCATAAACTTCGATTATAGGCCCAGTTTTACCATATAAAGTTATTTCCCTTGATTCAGGAATTTGAGTATATGAAATAGATATTACAGGGCTACCAGTAAATTCAGGGTTATCATACCAGTAAATAATTCCTCTAGTACCATCTTCATTGGTAAACATCTTTTGAGATTTACCAAATCCAGTATTGTAGTTATAATATCCCTCTGGAATACTGTAAGTAGTACATGGATTTCTTTTAGTAGAGGATAAACCATACCAACTACCTGCATTAGGGTCTTCTGGATTAACCTCTTTTCCATCAACTATATAGTGAATAGTAAGGGCTCTTTCTGGATGATCATAACATCTAGATTCTTCAGTTTTCCATCCACTTGCACTAGCAGCATTAATAGATGCTATAAATGCAACAAAAAGAGTTAATAAAATTGATAATATTCTATTCTTTTTCATATGCTCAACCTCGTTCTTTCCAATGAACAATAAATAGTAGGATATGTTGTGGCGACTTGATCAGATTTATAATAGTAGGTTTCTATCTGATTCGTATCTTTCCACAAATTAATTTTAGGTATATGGTAGTGTTTTCGTTTATATCTTTTTAAATCATTTAATTTATCACCGGTGTAGATGTGATGCCTCAAATAATTTAAATATATAAAAACGTAAAAAATTCCTATGTTAAATAGGAACTTTAAAAGATAAAAGATATCAAAAAATACATCTTTCATACACTACACCTACATACCCTACTATTATTAATATAATAATAAAAAATTTGACATTTTTTGTCAATGAATTTCAAATAATTTATTGCATTTTTTTTAGTAATATAAGATAATGTAAAAACACATAAATTTACTGAATTTTTACAAAAAAATAATATGATATTTACACATAAAAAAATAACAGGGAAATAAACAACCTGTTATATAGTGTAAAAAGTTTTTAATGTTTACATTTTTAAATCTATCTTGAAACGAACTTACTTATCGGTTCTTTATTTGGCATTGAACTATCATCAACGCTTTTTAACATTCTTTCTCTATTAAATGGCACTAGTACTTCCTCAACATCGTAACCAGTATCTTTTTCTCTAATTATTATATATGATGCATAATCAATTGGATCTTTTCCACATGCCATACCAGCCGCTCTAATACTTCTTACTTTCACCTTATCATCTTCTGTTAAGAATTTAAAGTGTACATGGCCTTGAATAATTTCATCATACTGATCTACTGTTTTACCATCAAAAAGTGGATCATTCTTTGCAGAAACGAAACCTGCATTTTGTGGAATCAAGATTTGAGATTTTTCATCTATTATGTTTTTTTGAGATTCACTATTTGTGTAGTAGAACTGTCTTTGAGCATTTGCTATATCAGAATTTATAGACTTTTGATACGTCCAAGTACTATTTTTCGTAAAATCGATTCTAACATCATTTGCAAAATGGCATAATCCTATTCTCATACCACCAACAATTAAATCATAACTATGTTCATTATTTTCTAAATCTTGTTTTTGCTTTGATGTAAGTTGTGATTCTGTCCACAACTGGCTTTCTGTTTTTGCTGGGGTAAAATAAACGGAAAATGGGGCTATACCAATAGCTGAATATTCTTCACTATTTCCGTTAATTGTTTTTACATCATGTTCACCAAGCAAATCTAATACCCTTGATGGATCGGGTCCTACACCTATATTATCTCCTAGAGAATATATTTCAGATATATTTCTTTTTTTTATATCAGCAAGTATTGCTATAGTTGGTTCCAATAAACCATGGATATCTGTAAAGATGGCTATTTCTCGCCCCGTATATTTTGTCATATCATCACATCCCGTTTTTTCAAAACTAAACTATATCATTTTCGTCGATTAAAGGAATAATATCGATGGCAGGCTCTTCGTACGGATGAACTTTTCTAAGTTCTGAAATAACTGCTTTTACCCTACTTATTTCACAAACTACCTCTAACCTGTCTTCTTTAACTACTTCCATTTGATTTGGTTTTCCAATATATGGATTTGCATTACTATTTGGTATAAAAGTACCAAAAGATTTAACGGTATTTGAACAATATGTATAATTAGAATCCGGCAAAGTTCCAGCACCAGCCTTGCACATAGCATCTCTTACTTCACTTGTGTTTTCCTCTGGAATAGTTACAACAATTTTTACCTTTTTAACATTTATATTCATATTTTATCTCCTAATATAATTGTATCATAAAACGTTTATTAAATATTTTTTCTTAAATTAATTTTAAATACATCAAAACCAAACTTCTTATATAAGTTATAAGCTATCTTGTTATTAGCCATAACACTAATATCAATAAATGCAATATCAGCATCTTTAATCATATCAAGAGCAGTACTCATTAGTTTTGAAGCAATACCTTGATTTCGATACATCGTATCAACATATAAGCTATCAATTACATATCCTTTTTTATTATCTGACTCTATAAGTTTTAAGAAGATAAAACCTTCTATAATATTATCTTCTTCATAACATAACAAAATATTGTCAGTATTTTTTGTTACATTTTTAAACCAGTCATGAACAACAAAATTCTCATCTATCAGATTATCATACTGTCTTTCATCTTGGATTAATTTAGTAAGTAAAGTATCACATACATTTGCTCTTTCTTCATCAAGCACTCTAGAAATCATCTATATCACATCCTGTAAAAATTATACCATAGTTAATTAATAACAACCATTAACTTAATTAAAAATTAGAGAATATATGTTAATTCATCAATACTTCTTATTTCTTTATATTTACTATGCTCAATACCCCTATTGTTTAAAAAAATTGTCTTCATGCCTATACTATCAGGAAGAACTATATCCATTTCTATATTATCGCCAATAAATACATAATCTTTAATATCATTATTTTTTACTATTTCACCCAAGCCTTTTTTAGAAGGTTTTGATGGTAAAATATCCCAACCATAAATCTTAGTAAAATATTGATCTAATCCGTTATTTTTTAACCTTAGTAATTGATTATCAGTAAACCAATTAGTATAACCAATCAACTCATATTTGTTTGATAGATATTCTAAAGTGTCTTTTACTATATCAACATTTCGAAGGGTAACTCTAGAAAATTTATCTAATAGTTCATTATAGTCGTTAGCATCAAGATTTAAAGATAACTTATCATTAATGTAATCAACAAAAAACTGTTTTGTAATGTATGTTTCTGGATTATTCTTTTCGATTGTGCCAACGGTTTTGAATAGCACTTCAGGCGAAACATTAAGTTGATGTTTTTTCATAAATTGTGAATATACTTCAACCCATTCATCAGTTAAAAATAATATCGTATTATCTAAATCAAATATAATCTTTTTTATATGATTATCTTTGGCATTTTTAACAAACTTCATAACTTTTTCTCGATCTTTTTTACCTTGATTATTCTTACATCCGCTGTTTACATCTACTCCATATGGGCAAGTAATATTTATGGCATCTTTTACATTATCAGGATTTAAACCACCTGCTAAAAAAGTCGGTTTGTCTAATATTTTTATTAGCTTACTACTTTTATTCCAGTCATGTGTTTGAGCAGTTCCACCTACTTGATT
>Ga0247610_10005872_pt1 | contig 12856 bp, 6 predicted proteins | sample 174DNAGHGhighgp2_FD_193483 | JGI IMG/M metagenome (GOLD analysis project Ga0247610, IMG submission 193483) | Sheep rumen microbial communities from Palmerston North, Manawatu-Wanganui, New Zealand - 1742 DNA GHGhigh gp2 | ecosystem: Host-associated > Mammals > Digestive system > Stomach > Rumen ...
GGCCCGCGCCTACGACCGCATCCTCAAAGTCGCCCGCACCATTGCCGACCTCGAAGCCTGCGCCAACGTCCTCGACCACCACATCATGGAAGCCATCGCCTACCGCAACCTCGACCGACCCACCTACCTGGGCACCGCATTGTAGAAATAGAAATGCCTGTAAAGCCAATATCCATCGGCTTCATAGGCTTTTCCTATTAGATTAGTGAATTGGTTTTTAAACGATTTGCTGGTTGCCGCTTAGCAGTTTATCGATAAGGGAAGTTACATCGCCAATACTGACATTACCGTTTCCATTTACATCAGCATTCTCCAACTTGATATTGGTATCATCACCGCTCAAAAGATAGTCAATAATTTGAGTCACATCGCTAATAGTAACGAAACCATCCATATTTACATCACCTCGCTCTGTATAAACCGTCACAAGGCAAGTAGCAGGAATAGCATTACCATCAATAGAGCCGACTGTAATTGTTGTTGTTCCCTCCTTGATGCCAACAACCTGAACCTTACCATTCATAACCCTTGCAGCAGCTACTGTCGGCTCACTAGAGGTCACAGTAAACCCATCTGGCATAGTTGGCGCTGTTGGAGTAAGTGTCAATATGTGATTAGGTAGTAACATCGCTTCTTGTTGTTCGAGGGTAATTCTATTTGTTACTGATATATGGCAAATAGCTTGCATCCCAAAGCAAGAAGCGATGATATCACATTCACCATAGCTAGTAGCAGTCACTGTGCCATTATCGACAGTTGCAACAGTCGTGTCGGTTGACAGCCATTTTACTTCCTTATTTGTTGCACTATTTGGCAAAATAGTCGCTATCAAATGTACCTGTTCTCCTAATTGCATCTCAATAGAATCATGGCTAATGACAATTCCCGTGGGCGCTACTGCATCACCAACAATATTCTCAAAGTTTCTCCAACATGGTGCTGTGAAGTAGGCCGCCAATGATGCAGCAGGCACATGAAGGGTTGCGGAATAATTAGAGAATGTATTGTCATCACAGACAGGAGGAGTAACAGCATAACAATATACCTGATTAGCAGATGACCCTGCGAATGCCGTATTGCCAATGGTTGAAACGGATTTTCCAATATAGATATTAGAAAGACCAGTGCAGTCACTAAACGCCCAATCTCCAATGGTTTTAACTGAGTTAGGGATATTTATATCTTTTAGGCTATTACAACCAAAGAAAGCCCCTTCATTAATTGTTGTTACAGAGTTTGAAATGAATATATTTGAAAGAGCAGGGCAACCAATGAATGCACAATAAGCGATTTCGGTGACTGGGACATTTATATTAACAGTAGTGAGAGCTGGACAGAAGCTAAAAGCTTGTGAACCCGTAAAAGTGCCATAAATACTTACATTTGTGAGCAAAGGACAACTACTAAATGCATCATAACCGATTGTAGTTACTGAATTTGGTATAGTTACACTTTTAAGAGACGAGTTATTAAATGCATGTTCACCTATAGTAGTAACAGAATTAGGTAGAACTATACTTGTAATATCGGATCCTGATAAAAAGTTTTCTGGAATCGATTTAACACTATCGCCAATTATTACACTTGATGCATTGAGTGGATAATCGCAATAATCAATATAAGCATATAAGCCAGAACAACTTGGTATATTCCATATTAATTGATTAATGTAAGTACCACAAAATGCCCCTTCATCCAATGAAACAACTGTATTGGGAATTTCGAGGACTCCGATTCTACAAAGGAAAAAAGCTAACATTCCAATCTTCGTTACAGAAGAAGGTATTGTAACCGTATTAAGATCACATCGTATAAATGCCTTCTCACTAATCTCGGTAACATTATATGTTACTCCATTATAGGTAACAGTTTCAGGAATATTAACATCACCGCTGTATGCAGGATATATTTCCCCTTCACCGCCCCATTCTCCATATGTTACGGTTGCTTGATTGCCATTTGTGCAATAGTAAATTCCATCAACTTCAAAGTCATAATCTGAGTAGGCATTTGCAGTGGCCGACAATAATATAAACGATAACAGGAGTGCTTTATTAATTAATCGTTGCATAGTAAGTATGAGTTATAGTTGATTGTTGAGCTTATTTCTTGATACATGAATTCCATGGATTGACTGGCAATCCATTCGCAAATATCGACATTTTTTTCGAAATTAGCAAGAAATGTCTGTATCTTTCTAATTAAAGTTCTATATGGTGCTAATAATAAAGCGTCCCGTGTTTACTTGTTGACACGGGACGCTGATGCGGGAGCGGATTGATTGGAGCGATTAGAAATGTCTTGTTAAATCGTGTCGGCGGCAGCACGGATGCGGTCAGACAGGTCATAGAGTGCAATTTGTAACTGCTTAGCCTCATCGGGCGTGAACTCATCTTTACCGCCGTTGCCGTTGATGCCATCCATCTTGTGGTACAGCCAGGAACTCGACTTGCCGAAGTAGCGGTGCGCGATGTCCCTCCAAGTAATCGACAACAGGATGTCATTCAGCCTCATCTTCATTGTCGTCTGGCCATTGTTTGATTCTTTCTTCATAATAATCGGTTTCAAAGTTAATAAAAAGTATTTCAATTGGTTTGGCCATTATTAAAACGTCCTTTTAAAGAGTCCCGCCGCTCGTAGCGGGACTCGGATGATTACCCATCCACTGGCGGCATTTCGACTAATTCGTCGAACAGTTGTTGGGCGTACTATAGCAGGTTATCATATCCATTTGGATAGGCCTGCCGCAAGTTATCGCCTCAATCAACTCGAGCTCCACATCGTTTAAAAGAACGTTTGTCATAAATCATGTTGTTTGATTAAGACACAGCAAAGATAGTACGATTTTTCGTATTACACAAGTAATAGTACGATTTTTCGTATTAAATAACGTTAAAAATCCCGCAGGAGGGCATTCCCACGGGATAGAAGCCTGCAAGCAGGTCTTTGTTCTTTTAAACGCACCGCAAAAATGAGGAGAATTTTTAAATTATCAGCAAAAAAATAGTAGAAAAATGCCGAAAAATGCTCTAAAACATATTTTTTGATGGAAAACCTTTATCTTTGTAAATCTATCTATGGATTACAGGTGAAGGGTATGGAAATGGGACAAGCTCTTCCGCTTGGATGAGCTACCTGAATTCAATCGCTCCGTTTTGGAGGTCATGCGTCAGCCGTTGGAGGACAGGATTATTTCAATTTCTAGAGCGAAGTACAGCACCGAATACCCCGCCTCGTTCATGCTTGTGGCGAGCATGAATCCGTGCCCATGCGGATACTACGGGCATCCCAAGAAGAAATTCGTCTGCAACGAGTACCAGCGCACCCACTACATGAGCAAGATTTCGGGCCCACTGCTCGACCGCATCGACCTGCAGATTGAGGTCCAACCCGTCGATTTCGACCACCACAACAGGGGCGCACATCTGCCTACCGCAACCTCGACCGCCTCAGCAATCTCGACTGCAGCAGCATTTAGCGTTCCTGTTCCCCGAATTTTGCTAAATTTGGTGATTATACTCACTAAATTTATATGAAATTTGGGGATTAGGTATAATAACAGTTTAACAAAACACTATCCGAATTCCGATTATAATGTGATCAACAAAGATAACTTCTGGCCATTCTTGTTCTGATAAGTGCGAACTCATGCGTGCGCGACGCCATGGAGCGCATGAACATTATGATGTTGGTTTATCCAGATCAAACGACAATAGTATGGCTATTCATCAGGATTTCCCTGATGCCCGCTTGATCATCGTGTCACTCGACAAATACCGCCGCAGGATGAATGGTGTTGACGTCATCCCAGCCACAGAATTCCTTCGAGACCTGTGGCATGGTGCCATAGTCTAAAGTCGCCCGCACCATCGCCGACCTCGAAGAAAACAACTGATTGATCTGAGATTTCCGATAGGTACCCGCGCACGGGGCACAGCCAGCGTCCTCGACCACCACATTATTGTCACACATCGGCCCTTCAGCAAGCCGGGCAGCGGTTTATGGGTTTTGCCCTTGTTGGCAGATGGTGATGAGGAACTTGGGGTGGTTGACGGTGGTGAAGTGATAGAGGGAGATATCGTTGAGCATGGCGGCAATGTTGCCCTTGTTGTCGTTGCCGGTGAGTTTGTACAGGCTTTCCTTCATGGTCCACAGCCGTGTAAAGGCCATGGCAGGGTAGGGCGACGACTTGATTTCGAGCATTTCTTTCTCGCTCATGACTTGGACCGCTACCTCCTCGCTGTAGTGTTCAAAGGTCTCGATATCGATGCCCACAGGCTGGTCACTCACCGCACAAGCCACTGCATCGCAGCAGTGGCTCAGGCTGAAGTGGATAGACGGGAACCGGGCCAAGCTGGGCTTGCCGTTATGGTCGTAGTTGAACAGCGGCCAGTCGGTGATACCATATTCCCGCAACAAGGCTTGCCGCAGCAGCCTGTAGGCCGCCAGGCACAGCCGCCGATCGCGCTCGTGGCGGTAACGCAGGGCATATTGCCGCCGCTGCGGGCTCACCGCCGCGAGTGCTTCGGCCAGGTCGAAGTCCCAGATGTGACTGTCGATATAAATCATGCCGCCCAGTGAAACAGACCCTTATCTCCGCTACTTCTTCAGGACAAACTGGATGCGGGTCGCCTTGTGCATGGCAAGGATGGCTATGGCCTCAATCATGTAGGCGATGAGGTAGCTGTGCCAGATGTACTGCGGCAACGTCTTGGCCATGATCCACAGCACGGGAATCACCGTGAGCGACAGGGCAAACGAGATAAACAACGCCATGTGGTGATGGCTGTAGAGCTTATAGACGATCATCAGCACATAGATGTAGCAGAACGGGATGAAGCTCAGCGCAAAGACGCGCAGGGCGGGAACGCTCTGGACCAGCATCTCGGGCTCGTCGCAGCCAAACAACTTGGCGATGCCTTGCGGGAAGATCCACACGATCAGGCAGGTGATGGCCATGGATACAGTGATGAAGTGGAAACCCTTGTGGATGACCATCCTCAACCCCTGCTCGTCCTTCTTGCCCACCTGGATAGCGCCCAGCGATTGCAGCGTCTGGCAGGTGCCCGACACAAAGAGGTTGTAGATCTGCAGCAGGTTCATGCACAGGGCGAACACAAAGATGCCCGTGCGGCCCGTGGTCGAGAGCACAATCTTGTTGGCACTGAACAGCAGTAGCGTCAAGCAGATTGAGGCGACGGCCAGCGGTGCCCCCTGGGAGACGATGCGACGCACGGTGCCCATGAAGCCCTCGCCCGAGAAGACGGGAGTCAGCCGGCGATTTTCGGGGTTGCGCCAGTGGGTGAGCAGGATGGCAATGCCCACGAGGTGCCCCACGACAGTGGCCGCCGACGAACCCGTGATGCCCCAGCCGAAGCACTGGATGAACACGATGTCGAGCAGCAGGTTGACCGTGTTGTCGATGATGACGGCCAGCGACACGAGCCGCGGGCTGCCGTCCACGCCGACCATGGTCGAGAGGCCCCACATGAGGATAAAGGCCGGATTGCCGACAAGCAGCACCTGCATGTAGTCATAGGCTAGTGGCAGGATCTGCTCGTTGCTGCACAGCAGACGGGCCATCTGGTGCGGGAACATCAGGCCGCCGATGACTGCCAGCATGATACCCAGGCCCACGCTCAGCGTCAGGGCCCGGGTGAAGTAGTTGCGGGCCAGGTCAATCTTCTTCTGTCCCAGTGCATAGGCCACCAGCATTCCTGCACCTGCATTGATGAGCAGGTGCAGGGTGAAGATGAACTGGACGATGGGCTTAGAGAGGTTGATGGCGCTGACGCCGTCCTCGCTGATGAGGTTGCCCACGATGATACCGTCAACCACGTTGCCCAGGCAGCCCGACAGGGCCACCAGGATGTAGGCCGACAGGTAGCGGTAGAATTGAGCGGTGATGTCACCGTCTTGCAGTCGTTTGTCCATGGCGATGTGTCAAGAAAATCACATGTCAAAGAAACCGAGTGAACCGATGGCGGTGAGCATGCGCTCCACATAGTCCCACGACGTGGGCGACCAGGCGAAGCCCAAGCGGTAGAGCACCTGGGTCGTGTAGTCGTTGTCGCGGCGCACGTCGGTAGTCTTCTGGCCATGGGCCATATCCTGATAGGCCAGCAGACTCGACATCGAGCGGGCCTTGTCGGGATCCTCCTTGGCAGCGTCCATGATCTGCTGGAACTCCTCGGGCTCGACAAACTTCACACCGCTGCCCACCGAGGTCAATCCCATGAGCACGTCGCCCAGGAACTGGCCGTGGATGTTGTAGGGGTGGAAGACGCAGCACTCGCGTGGCGTGGTCGCCAGCAGCACGATGGCATGGGCCACCTCGTTGATGGGCGAGAATTCCACCTGCTTGTTGCGCATCGAGTGGGGGCAGGCCTCCAGCATGTTATAAACCTTGATGCGGCCCATGAACGAGTTGGTCTGGAAGTTGGCCTGGAACTCGCCGTCGGTCGATCGGGCAGCCAGGTTGCCCACACGCATGATCTTGGCGTTCAGTCCATGGCGGGCAATGGCATCAAGTATCAGGCGCTCGGCCATAAACTTGGAATAGATGTACTTGTTTCCAAGGAATTGGCCCAAGTACAAGCATTGCTCGGTGAATATGTCATCCTTGACCTCACCGGCCCACAGGCCACGGGTGCTTGCTGTGGAGACATGTACTAGTTTGGCACCATTTTTTAGACAGTAATCCACGCAGCGTTGTGCTCCGCCAATGTTCACATCCTCAATCTCGGTACCCTCGCTGAAGTGTTTCACTATTGCGGCACAGTTGAACACCGTGTCCACTTCCAGACCTTCGCCAAAGTCGCTCGTCACGTCACCCAGCACGATGTGGAGGCGCTTGCCGAACAAATCCTTGAACGCATCCGAGAAGTAGTAGAACATCAGAGCGCGCAATCGGCCTTCAGCCGCCTCCTGGTTCTTGCCGCGCACGAGGCAGTATATGTTCTTAGCGTCAGAATCAATAAGCTCGCGTAGGATGTGTATGCCCAGGTAGCCTGTGGCACCCGTTAGCAGTACATTGCCTAATTCTTGGCGTTCACCTTTGCGGAAATTGTCAAGCGTGTTATTTTCCAACAGGGCGTTGATGGCCGTGTAGTCAAATCCGGTAATCTCGTCATCACCCTCATTGACACTCTCACCGGTAATCAGGCGTGCCAGCTTGCGGGGAGTGGGGTTGGCAAACACATCGCCGTATGCCACATGCATCCCGGCTTTGTCGGCCTCGATGATGACTCGGGTAACCACCAGCGAGGTGCCGCCCAATTCAAAGAAGTTGTCGGTAGCACCCACCTTGTCCATCTGCAAGATGCTTGCGAAAATGTCGCAGAAGGTGCGCTCGGTATCATTGGCGGGTTCCACATAGGCCGAACTGATGGCCAGCTCGGGCTCAGGCAGTGCCTTGACATCGGTCTTGCCGTTGGGCGTCATGGGCATCTCCTTGAGCTGCAGGTAGGCCGTGGGCACCATGTATTGCGTCAGACTCTTGGAAATCTCAGCCTTGAGGTCTTCAGGCTTGATTTCGCGGTCGGCGGTATAATAAGCGCACAGGTGCTCCTTGTCATTGATCTTGCGGATGAGGATGACAACTTTCTTCATGCCCTCGACTTTGAGCATGACGTTTTCAATCTCACCCAACTCGATGCGCAAGCCTCGCAGCTTGATCTGGTGGTCGGTACGTCCCAGGATGACGACATCGCCGTCGGGCAGCCACTTGGCATAGTCGCCCGACTTGTATATGCGTGTGCCGCGATAGTCCACAAAGCGCTCTCGCGTCATTTCGTCCAGGTTATTGTAGCCATGGGCCACGCCGCGACCGCCGATGTACAATTCGCCCACTACACCCACGGGCAACTCGTTACCATCCTGATCTACTATATATTCAATCACATTCAATTGCGGCTTTCCAACAGTAACCAGTTGTGCATTAGTCAGTTCCTTGTTGTTAGATGCTACAGTGATTTCGGTGGGACCATAGCAGTTGAAGATGCGGGCTTTGGTGACTTTGCGCAGTTGGCCCAGCAATTGGTCGGAGAACTTCTCACCACCGGCACGCACGATAGCAATGCGGCTGATAGCATCGCAGAAGTCCTCACTCGTCAGCCAGGTCATCCAGCGTGACGGTGTACCTGAAACCATGTTGACATGTTCCTCGTTAATGAGACGAGCCAGATCAAGGGGATTGTTGGCTTGCTCTTCGGTGGCGACAACAAGCGTCTTGCCGTTGAAGAATGCAGTGCCAATGTCCTGCAAGGCGGCATCAAACGAGATGGTCGTCACGCTCATGATGCGCTTGGCATCGGTCATCACACCATTGGCAAACACATTGGCCGGATGGCCATACAGATAATTGCAGATGCCGCGGTGGTGAAGCATTACACCCTTGGGACGGCCTGTCGAGCCGCTGGTGTAAATCAGGTAGGCGAGGTCATTGGGCGTGATGTCGGTCTTGAGAACACCGTCATTATCATCGTTGATGAGTTCTTCAACATTGATTGCCTTACCATCGGGAACGCTGTCCATGCGGTCGGCTGTGGTGATAATAAAGCGAGCCTCGCTGTCCTCTAGAATGAGCTTTACACGGTCGGCGGGATATTCGGGGTCGCAGGGTATGTAAGCGGCTCCTGACTTGAGAACGCCGAACAGCGACAAAATCAGTCGGCTGGTGCGGGGCAATAGCAGGGCGACACGGTCCCGCTCAACCACACCGCGCTTTCTCAATGCAGCGGCAATGCGGTTGGTGATGTCGTCCATCTGCTTGTATGTAAATCTGCCATCAATGGCCACAATGGCTTCGTGTTCAGGCTGCGACTGGGCAAAGTGGCCAATGCACTCATGGAATAGTTTGAACGGCGCTTCACCGCTTGCCGTCTGGCGCAAGTGGCTCAATTCCTCCTCTTGAGTTGCACTCACGATTGACAACTGGCGCAATTTGGCTTGTGGCTGCTCCATCATCCTGTTGGCGACAGCGACGATGCTCTCTGCAAGGCCGCGTCCCACGCGCTCACTGTAAATTGAGTCGTCATACTGCACTACCACGCCGCGTGACTCGATCTTGATGTTGATTTTGAATTTGGGCACATTGAGTTCCAACAGCTCATGACCGATGGGTTTGCTGTTAACCGTGTATTGCGAGAGCACTCCCACCTGATAGGCATAGGCGATTGCCGGACGGAAACCATAGTCGGTGGCAATGCGGGCAAAGGGGTAGTCCTCATGCCGCAAAGTCTGGTCAAACGTCTCGCTGGTCTGCTTGAGGAACTCACCGACGGTCACATCGTCGATGCTCATGCCCAGGGCAAGCGTGTTGACAAACATGCCCACCGTGTCGGCAATCTTCAGGTTGCTGCGTCCGCTGCTCACGGTGCACAGGTAAGCGTCGCGGTTGTTGGTATAGCGTGATACGACATAGGCTGTAGCGGCAAGGAACAAGTGGGCGGGAGTGATTTCCTGCTGGCGGCAGAAGGCTGCTGCCTTCTCCATGTCGGCAGGACAGACGGCTTCGCCGATGTAGCCTTGTTCGTTGTTCTTGGGCAGGTCAGCGGGAATTTCGCTAGCCCCTTCGCAAGTCTGCAGTTTCTCGGCAAAGAACTGCTGCGAGGCCTTGAAAGCATCAGTCTCTTCGGCAGCCTGCTGGTCGGCGACAAAGTCGAGATAGCTATAAGTTTCTATCTCAATGGTCTTGCCCTCCAATGCGGCATTGATTTGGCGAATCAACAAGTCGGCCGAGCCGCCATCAAACACAAGATGGTGGACATCCAGCAACAAATATACGCCTGCAGAGGTCTGCACGACCTCGGCGCGGTAAAGCGGGGCTTTCTGCAAGTTGAAGGGACGTACAAATTCATTCTTGTGTCTCTTCAGTTCCTCTTCGCTCATCATGGTGATGGGAACTTGTGCTGGAACACTGTTGTCAGTCGTCTGGATGATTTTCTCGCCCTCGGTAGCAAAGTGCACGCTCAGCTCGGGATGCGCCTCGATGACTTGCTTCACGGCATCGGCGAGGGCGTTGGCATCGGTGCCTTCGGGGTAGGAGAGCAGGTAAGGAATATTATAGATGGTCGATGCCGGATTCTTCAGGCAGTCGAAATAGACTCCCGTTTGGGCGTATGACAGCGGAGCGCTGGTCCTTGCCTCAGTCGATTTAGACGTTTCGGCGGCGGTCATATTGCCGCCAGCAAGCATCTGCTTGAGGATTTCATTCTCAATAGATTGGATAGTACCGCTCTTGACAAGGCTTCTCGAGTCAAGGGTCACGCCATAGCGCTTATTGACCTGCACGGCCAGCTTGATGGCCGAGATGGAGGTCAGGCCAGCGTAGCCGAGCACCGTAGTCACGCCAAAGTCGGTCGTGTTGACGATGTCGGCAACAATCTGGTGCAGTTCCTGCTCGAGCACGTTCATGGGCACGTTGGCCTCCTCGACGGCAGCAGCCTTCTTCTCGGGCTTGGGAAGGGCGCGCTTGTTGACCTTCTGGTTCTGGTTCAGGGGGATGCTGTCGATCTGCATCGTCACGGCCGGAACCATGTAGGGGGGCTTCTGGTCGAGGATGAAGTTGTTGAGCGCCTCGATGTCCACCTGGCTGTCGCTCACGATGTAGGCCGCGATGAACTTGCCGCCGCCCTCCTCGTCAAATGCCTGTACCGTGGCATCCTTGATGCCCGGGAACTCGCGGATGATGCCCTCGACCTCCTTCAACTCGATGCGGAAGCCGCGGATCTTTACCTGACCGTCGCGACGGCCCACAAACTGGATGTCGCCCGATGGCAGGTAGCGCACGATGTCGCCCGTGCGATAGACACGGCGGTATTTCTCCTCGTCGGTAAACGGGTTGGTGATATAGACCTCGGTGGTCTTCTCGGGGCGGTTCAGGTAGCCGCGGCTCACCTGGGGACCTGCTACCCACAACTCGCCGGCAGCTCCCACGGGCAACCGGTGGCCCTGGGCATCGACGATGTACAGCCGCATGTTGTCCAGCGGCTTGCCGATGGGTATCTCCTTCATCTTCTTGTCCACCTGATAGGTGGTGGTGAAGATGGTGCACTCGGTGGGTCCATAGACGTTATAGAACTTGTAGCCCTGGGGCGGTGTCAATGAGGCCAACTTCTCGCCGCCGGTCGACAGGTAGAGCAGCGAGTGGTTCTCGATGCTGGTGGCGAACTGGTAGCCCACCTGGGTCGTCATGAACGAGTGGGTGATGTGGTTCTGCTCGAAGTAATCGTTCAGGGCGATCAGGTCGAGGCGCAGCTCCTCGGGAACAATATAGACGGTGGAGCCGCAGGTGAGGGCCGGGTACATGTCCATCATGCAGGCATCAAAACCGTAGCTGGCATAGGCGGCCACATTGTGCTCGGCTTGGAGACTGTAGTAGCGCTGATACCAGTGGCAGAAGGCCACCAGATTGCCGTGTGTCAACTGGCAACCCTTGGGAATGCCGGTCGAGCCCGATGTGTACAGCATGATAAAGAGCTGGTCGGGAGTGATTTCCACCTCGGGAGCGGCCTGGTCGGGCAGACCGGCAATATCCTTGGTGAGCAGCACGGGACCCTGGTATTCATCGACAATGGGGCACAACTCCTCATCGCCGATCAAGAGCTTGGCTGCTGCATCTTGCATCATGAAGTTGAGTCGCTCCTTGGGGTAACTCGGGTCAAGGGGTTGATAGCCGCAACCGGCCTTGAGCACACCCAGCGAGGCGATAGGCATCCATTCGCAACGAGGAATGAGTACCGACACAACGTCCTCAGCGCCCAAACCCTTGCTGGCGATATAGGCAGCGATGCGGTTACTGATTTCGTCAACTTGGGCATAGGTAAACCGCTTGTCCAGATAAACGACAGCAGTAGCATCGGGCGTGGCCTTGACCTGTTGGCGAAACAGCGACACGATGGTCTGAGTGTTGTCGTAGTCCAATTCACCTGGGTTGAAGCTATCAAGGACAGACACCTGGTTTGCCGTGGCAATGTCGATGTCACGCAGGTATTTCTGGGCAAGGAAGCCCTTGAGGACGGCCTCGTAACTTTCCAGAATCTGGCTGATGAGTTCACCAGAGTATTCGTTGGCATTGTATTCAGCCTTAACGCAAACCTTGTTGTCCTTGATGAAGACTTTCATGTAGAATGAAGCGTCGAGCGTGCTGTTTCCGATGCGAATGGTCTGCATGGGCTTGCCTCCCATCGTCTCGTTGTCAAAGAGCATGCCGTGCCATGCGAACATCGAGTTGCTCTGGAGATTCAGGTCGGCAAGAATGTCACCATAGGTATAAATGTCGTGCTCACGGCATCCCGTCATCTGCTCCTGTCCCTGCTGCAACAGTTCGAGCACCGAGGTCTCCAGCGAGAATTTGGTATAGACAGGAAGGGTTTTCACGGTCATGCCCACCGAGTGATTGAAGCGCTTGTCTTTGCGCCCATTAAAAACTGTGGTGAACAAGGACTCCTGATCATTATTGAATTTTGCCAGCAGGAAGGAAAAGGCTGTGGTGAACAGGGTGCTCTTGAACACACCGTGCTGCTTGCAATAGGTGCCCACGCGGCCCATGTCGAGTGACAGGGTGCGCAACAGGCTGTCCTCGCTGTGCTCGGCATCCTCCAGGTCGGGCATGAACTGGGTGAAGGTGTCGCTGCAGTCAAAGTTCTGGGCATACCACTGCTTGGCCTCGTTGAAGGCGGGTGTCTCACGCTTGGACGCCTCATCGCGGGCGACATCCATGAGGGTCAGCTCTTCGGGAGCGATGGGCTCGCCGCGATAGGCCTTGTCGATGTCTTGCAGCATGATCTGCATCGAGGTGCCGTCAACAATGATGTGGTGATAGTCCAGAAACAGGTAGTAATGCTCGCTGTTG
>Ga0247610_10005873_pt1 | contig 12856 bp, 8 predicted proteins | sample 174DNAGHGhighgp2_FD_193483 | JGI IMG/M metagenome (GOLD analysis project Ga0247610, IMG submission 193483) | Sheep rumen microbial communities from Palmerston North, Manawatu-Wanganui, New Zealand - 1742 DNA GHGhigh gp2 | ecosystem: Host-associated > Mammals > Digestive system > Stomach > Rumen ...
TCCTTTAATGTATTTAGTTCTTTGCTTAATGGAATCTATCATTGTTGTAGGCTGTTCATCAAATATTTCGGCATGTTTATTATAGCGAGTTTTAATATTATTAGCGGCACAATATAAAGATAATTCATATTCATCTGTTGCTGTATTAAAAGGATATCCTTTTAATTGTTTTATTACTTCGTTACTAATAAAAAATCCTGAGTTGGCAATTAAAATTGTTTTATTGAATTTGTTTTTATATTCATTAATTATAGAACTAACTAAAATTGATTGTAGTCCTGAGCAAATTGATATTAGGTTTTCGCTGTTTTTTATGTTTTTGTAGCTGCTTCCAACATCATATCCTTGATCATATGTTTTTAACATTTCTTTTATATAGTTATCACTTATAGTAATATTGGCATCAAATATAAAATATAAATCATATTTTTTCTTTTCTTTTAACATTTTCTTAAAAAAGTCATCAAGAGCATATGCTTTTGTTTTTTCGCTTTTTACAGAATCTCTAATATATGTTTTAACGCCAAATCTTTCAGCAACTTTATTAGTTCTATCACTTTTGTTTTCTACAATGATATATGTGTCATCTAAACTTGTTTGCTTTTTGATACTAACCAATAAGTCTTCAATTACACTTGATTCGTTTCTAGCTGGAATAACAATTGCAAATTTTTTATGTGTTCTAGGTTTTAATCCTTCTTCTTTTTTTCCAGTTATGTAATCAATAAGAATAGCTATTATAAACAACAATATACTTAGGCCCATGACAATTAGGCCTATCCAATATAAATAATTCATAATTTACCTTCTTTTTTGCGGTAAAAATATTGTAGCATATAAGTTAATTATTGTAAATTAGGTAATTTTTAAGACAATTATGATAAAATAATTGTGAGGTTTATTATGAAAGAGTTAATAGTTACAAGTAATGAAAATAAGAACAATTATTTAGTAAAAATAAGTAGTGAAAATGGCTTATCTGATACTAAAATAGTTACAAAGAAAGAATTAATAGATAATATATTTGGGTATCCTAAGAAGGAAGCATTAAGATTCTTAATGAAAGAATTAAGTATATCTATTAATATGGCTAAGATTTATTTAAGTAATTATTTATTTTTGAATGATATTAAAACTCTTTTAGAAAATAATAAAATGATAATATATCCATCCTTTTTATTAAAAAAATATAATAGAGTGGTTGTTGATGGTGTTTTATTAGATGAATTTATAAAAAAAGCATTAGATGGAAAAGAAATAATTTATCAAGAATTTACTAACAAAGAAATTATTGATTGTTATGAGTTTAATATTGTTGAAGAAGAAGTACTATTTGTTGCTTCTAAAATTAGAGATTTAATGGCTAATAACGTATCTTTAAATAAGATTTATTTAGTTAATGTTTTGGATGATTATAAAATGGTTATCAAAAGAATATTTAAAGAATATGGAATAAGTGTTGATTTAGGAATAAGAACAAGTATTTTTAAAAATGATTTAATTCAAAAGTTTTTGAGTCAACTTGGCACATTGCCAATTCAAGAAAATTTAGACTCTCTTGATGATGGAGATATTAAGAATAAATTGATTGATGTTTTAAATAGTGATATTTATTCTTTTGATGAGATAGATAAAGAAATATTAATAGATAGATTAAAAAATACTTATTATGATAGTCAAGTTCTAGAAGAAACAGTAAGATGTGTAAGTTACGGATCTATTACTAATGATGGTTATTATTTTGTGTTAGGATTTGCTGAGGGAGAAATACCTAAAACTGTAAAAGATGAGGATTATTTAAGTGATTTAAAAAAGAAAGAATTTGGAATTAATACTAGTTTGGAGTTAAATAAATTTAATAAACAGGTATTTATTGATAAAGTATCTAGATGTGAAAATGCTTGTGTTTCATATTCTTTAAGATCTGATTTTAATTTGTTTATGCCAAGCCACCTTATTGGCGAATTTAAATTTAATGTTGTAAGAAATACAATTATTAACAATACATACTCAAACAATTATAATATTTTAACTTATGGAATGATGTTAGATAATCTTTTGAAATATAATGATATGAATGACAAATTGCCAGATTATAATCAAACATATAAGGAGGCTGGATATAGAAATTATAATAATAGTTTTACTGGTATTGAGAATTTTGAAGCAGATAATTTAAAACTATCGTATACAAGTATAAATGATTATTACAAATGCTCTTTTAAATATTATCTAGCATATATTTTAAGGGTCGATGAGTTTGAAAAAACAATGGCATTAAATATTGGAAATATTTTTCATGCTTGTTTATCACATATGAATGATGATGGGTTTAATTTAGATGCTTTTTACGATAATGAAATTACTAGTAGGAATGTTGTTGATAAAAAAGAATTACATTTTATTAACAAGTTAAAAGATAATTTAGAGTTTGTTATTGATACAATTAAAAATCAAAATGTATATACAGATTTAAATAAAGAATTATGTGAAGAAAAAGTTATTGTTAAAAAGAGTGAAGATTCTTCTGTAACATTCACGGGCATAATTGATAAATTGAAGTATGATGAATTTGATGGTGAGAAGATTGGGGCAATAATTGATTACAAAACTGGTACTATAGAATCTAGTGTTGATAATATTAATTATGGCCTTAATTTGCAGTTACCGATTTATATTTATTTGGCTAAAGAAAGATTTCCAGAAATTAAAATGGCTGGCTTCTATCTTCAAAAAATATTGCAAAGTCCTTCAGTAGATCAAACAGATGATGATATGATTAAAAACTTGAAATTAGAAGGATATAGCACAAGTAATTTAGAAATACTAAGCAAATGGGATAAATTCTATCAAAATAGTAATTTTATAAAGTCTCTTAGAATGTCTGCGAATGGTTGGTATAGTTATGCTAAGGTATTAAATGATGAAGATATTCAAAAGATTTCTAATATTGCTTCGGAGAAAATAGATGAAGCTATAGATAATATTAAGAAAGCAAACTTTGATATTAATCCAAAGCGAATAGATAACGAAGATGTTGGATGTAAATATTGTAGATATAAAGATATTTGTTTTAAAAAAGAAGAGGACATAGTAGATTTAGAAAATAAAAAAATTGAAGATATATTGAAGGAGGTGTAAAATGACCAAATGGACTGATGAGCAGTTAGATGCTATTAATAAAGAAGGAACAAATATTTTAGTTAGTGCTGGTGCAGGATCTGGTAAAACTGCTGTTTTATCTGAAAGAGTATTAAGAAAAGTAAAAGAACATGTAAGTGTTGAAGATATCTTAGTTTTAACGTTTACTAATGCAGCTGCTAAAGAAATGAAAGATCGAATTAGGAAAAAGATAAGTGATTATCCTGAACTTAAGGATGAGTTAGATAAAATTGATTCCGCATACATTACCACATTTGATTCATTTGCACTCTCAATAGTGAACAAATATCATTATATGTTGGATTTGCCTGAAGAAGTTGGTATTGGTGATCAAAATGTAATTGATTTAAAGAAAAAAGAAATTCTCGATAATCTTTTTTTAGAGTTATATGAGAAAAATGATTCTAATTTTTTGAAATTAATAGATACGTATTGTTTTAAAGACGATGAAGATTTAAAAGATTTTATTTTAAGTGCAAATAAAAATTTAGATTTATTGTATGATAAGAATGATTTTTTAGAATCCTTTGTTAATAATTATTTTAAAGATTCTAATATCGATTCTTTAATAAATGAGTATATCGCCATAGTAGATTATGATATTAATGATATAAAAAATAAAATAGATGAAATATATAAAATTGATGACGCTTTTGGTGATAAAACAAATGAAATGCTAAAACCATTAACAAGTGCAAAAACATATGAAGAAAAGAAATTTGGTGCCAATGTATCATTTTCTTCTTTAAGATTACCTAGAGGAGCGTGCGACAAATTAAAGGAATTAAAGGAAGAAATAAAAAAGGATCTTGAAGATATTGTTAAGAAAACAAGATTTGATTCAATTGAACAAATTAAGAGTGATTTGATAGATTTAAAATCACTTGTCGGCACATTAATTGATATTATTCAAAAGTTTGATTTTAGAATTAATGTAATGAAGAAGGAATACAATTTATATGAATTTAATGATATTGCTAAATTATCAATTAAAATTTTGGTGGATAATGAAAATATTAGAAATGAATTAAAATATAAATTTAATGAAATATTAATTGATGAGTATCAAGATACTTCTGATTTACAGGACTTATTTATTAGTCAAATTGAAAATCATAATGTTTATATGGTTGGAGATATAAAGCAGTCAATTTATAGATTTAGAAATGCTAATCCAATGTTGTTTAAAACTAAATATGCTAATTATTTAAAACATCAAGATGGAGAAAAAATTGATTTAAATAAGAATTTTAGATCTAGAAAAGAAGTTTTAAATAATATAAATTTAATGTTTAATTATTTGATGGATGAAAGAATTGGTGGAGCAGATTATCGTAATCTTAGTTCTATGATATTTGGTAATACCTCATATGATGAAGCAGGATTTAATGGAAACGATAATAATTTTGAAATTCTAAATTATAATTATGATAAAGAAACAAAAGAAAGCAAAGAAGAAATAGAAATATTTACTATTTGTAAAGATATAAAAAATAAAATTGAAAGTGAATATAAAGTGTTTTCTGGTGGCATAGTTAGACCATGTACTTATAGTGATTTTGCAATTTTAATTGATAGGTCCACTAATTTTAACATGTTTAAAAAGATATTTGAATATTTGGGAGTTCCATTAAATATTTATAAAGAAGAATCAATTAAAGATAATGTAGATATTATTTTAATTAATAATATTATTAAATTATTATTATGTTTAAAAGATAAGAATTATCATGAAAGATTTCGCTATTCAGTAATAAGTATTGCTAGAAGTTATTTGTATAGATTATCTGATAATGAAATATATCATATGAATAAAGATTTTAAATTTTTTGAAAGTGATATATTAAAAATAGCAAGTGATATTTCAAAGGGAATTGATGAAAAGTCATTATATTCGATTGTTGATGAAATAATAGATAAGTATGGATTCTATAATAAAATTATAACAGTTGGTAATGTTAGAAATCATATGGTTACATTAGACTATATTAAAAAGTTGAGTCTAGATTTTGATTTAATATATTCACTAAGAGAGTTTAGTGATTTTCTAGATGAGATCATTAATGGAAAACTAGATATTGAATTAAGCATTAAAGAAGAAGATAGTAATTCAGTTAAGATTATGACTATTCATAAATCTAAGGGATTAGAGTTTCCAATTTGTTATTTTGCTTTTCTTGATAAGGAATTTAATATAAGTGATTTAAAGGAAAAATATATATTTGATAAACAATATGGATTCATAATTCCTTCATTAAACAATACTACTTTAATAACTAAAGATTTATTAAAGAAAAGATACTTAGAAGAAGAAATATCTGAAAAAATAAGATTGTTTTATGTTGCATTAACAAGAGCAAAAGAAAAAATGATTTTGGTGGCAAACTTAACTGGGAAAATGGAACCATCTAATAGATTAGTAGTGGATGATGAGGTAAGACTAAAGTATAGATCTTTTAAAGACTTCTTAGAATCAATTTATAATAGTATTAAAGATTATATTAAGCCGATTGATATAGATGAATTAAATATTGATAATGGTTATAATTTATCCATTAAGGGGTTAAATGTAGCTATTAAGGAAGGCTCATTGATTAAAACAAATGATTTAATAATTGAAAATACTACTTTAGAAAAGAATATATATTCTAAAAAAACTAATTCTCTAAAAACTGATGATGAAAAGAAAAATGAAGAATTTGGAACTTTGATGCATGAGGTATTAGAAGGTATTGATATTACTGATATGAATTATTCAAAATTGCCTGTTAATTATATAGATATCATTACACCTTTATTGGAGTTGCTAAATAAAGATAAAATTTTAAACTATTACCAAGAATATGAATTTATTTATCAAAAAGATAATTCAATCAATCATGGTGTTATGGATTTAGTTGTAGAATATGAAGATTATTATTTAATTTTAGATTATAAATTGAGTAATATAACTGATAGTGCTTATGTTAATCAATTAAATGGATATAAAGATTTTTTAAGTACAAAAACAAAGAAAGATATTAAAATTGCATTGTATTCAATCTTGAATAAGGAAATTAAATATGTATAATGATATATGAGAGTATATGTTAGATAAAGGAGATTAATATGGAAAAAGAAAAGATTTATTTAACCGAAGAAGAAAGAAGTACTTTAAGAAAATATAATATTGATTCTAGAGGTATGTCTAGTTTGGATGAGTTACTATTTACAATTGATAAAATGAGTAATGATACAGACTTAGATGATGAAGAAATAGACGAATTAGAGTATGTAGCTAATGAAATAGCTCAAAGAAAGTATTATTTAAATACTAATAAATAAACTTGTTTAAAACAATAGACTATGTTAGTCTATTGTTAGAATAGGATATAGAATTATGACAAAAATTATTATAAAAAATAATAATAGTGATGGTAGTAAAGAGGGTTCATTTTTGTTTATGTACGTTCTTTTAGCTATTGTTTTAATTGTTTCAATTTCAACAATTGTTTTTGTGGGAATTGACATTAAAACAAAGATTGATGCAGAGCATGCTCAAAATCAAAATGATAAAATAGAACAAATATTACAAGAAGTAGATGAGTCTGGATTAAATTATCCAAGTAAAATATAAAGAAGAAAGGAAATGGGCCATGATTTGCTATAAATGTGGTAAAAAAGTTGATGATGGTGATAAATTTTGTAGATTTTGTGGCACATTTTTAAATAAGCCAAAAGAAAATCTAGATAAAAAAAATAAACCAAAAGATGGCATTTATAAACATTCAAATAAAAATGTTAATAAGCCTGTAAATACCACTGGTACTAAGGCAATAATCAATCCTAGCGTTAAACCTTTAATTAAGCCTACTTCGGAGAAGGCTAATATTAGTGTTAATAAACCAGTTGCTAATACTACAATTAAAACTGAGATTAAGCGTGATGAAAATGATAGATTAAAAACTATTTTGGTTCATTCAACAGTTGATGAAGACAAAATAATAAATGTACCGAAAGAAGAAAAAAATAAAACATATGATTCTAATGACAGGCCTTTAACAACGAATTCAAAGTTAAAATCTATTGTTGTAAATTCTCCTGAGTTAGAAACGAAAAAGAATAGTGAAGAAGGAGAAAAAACGTCATTTATTGTAGAGGTAATATTGGTTGTTATTATTTTGGGCGTCGTAATATCATTGGTTATTTTTGATGGTGGAAGAAATAAAGTTTATTGCGAAGTATTAGATTCTGACAATAAAAAAATTAAAGATATGGAATATTATTTATATTCTGGAAATTCAAAAGTTAGTTTATATGTTGAAAGAATTTATAAATATTATAATGATAAGGAAGATGCAGAGGAATACTATAACAAGCGTAAAAATGATTGTAATAATATAGAAAGTGATTTGGAACGTTGTTTCTATAGTATTAATGATAAAGTTGTAATTAAAACAATTGAAAAAGATTTTGTTAATTATCAAAAGAGAGCTTGTAAAAATAAAGAGGGATATCAAAAGAAAGAATGTGTTAATAGTAGTACACAATGTTTGAATACAAATTGTGTAAGATATAATAATAAAGAAGTCCTAACACTTGCTGAAGATGTTCTAGCATCCGGTAATAGTAATATTACAGTTAAATGCAAATAATTAAATTAATTCTTATGAATTAATTTTTTATTTACATTATTTTAATGTTATAATATAATTTATTGAGTTAAGAATACAATAAATGTAAGGAATATATTATGAGAAAACTATTAAAAAATTTAACAAAAAAAGATTTATTATTTATTTTTATTTGTTTCGCCTTAATTGTTGGTCAAGTATGGCTAGAATTAAAAATGCCAGAATATATGAGTAAGATAACCCAAATGGTTGAAACAAGTGGATCGTCTCTAAAGGATATTTTAGAGCAAGGTTTTTATATGCTTTTATGTGCTGGTGGAGGCTTGGTATTTGCAATTATAGTGGGATATTTTGCGACTTATATGACTTCTAATTTTTCTAGGAATATTAGAAAAATATTATTTGATAAAGTTCAACATTTTAGTACTAAAGAAATAAATAAATTTTCTACTAGCAGTTTAATAACAAGAACTACAAATGATGTAACTCAAATAGAAATGTTTATGACATTTGGGTTACAAGTAATGATGAAAGCTCCAATCATGGCTGTATGGGCTGTTATGAAAATATTAGATAAAGGATTTGAATGGAGTTTATTAACTGGTGGTTGTGTTATTATTCTTTTGTCATTTATATTTACTTTGATTTCAATTGTATCTCCTAGATTTGAAAAGGTTCAAAAACTAATAGATAAGATTAATGGAGTTACAAGAGAAAATTTAACTGGTATTAGGGTAATTAGAGCGTTTAATGCCGAAAAATTTCAAACAAATAGGTTTGAAACTGTTAATTCAGATTTAACTAATATGCAGTTATTTATTCAAAGATGCTTTGCAGTTATGCAACCTGTAATGTATATTGTTATGCATGGTTTAACATTAGGTATTTATTTAATTGGTGCGTATTTAATTAATGTTGCAGGAATGTATGATAAAATTACTCTATTTAGTAATATGATTGTATTCTCTAGTTATGGTATGCAGGTTATATTCTCATTCTTAATGCTTGCTACAATATTTGTAATGTGGCCAAGAGCTAACGTTTCTGCAAAGAGAATTAATGAGGTTCTTGCAGAAGAAAGTAGTATTAAGGATGGAAAATTTAAGGGTAAAGTAAAAGAAGTTGGAACTGTAGAATTTAAAAATGTTTCATTTAAATATCCTGATGCTGATGATTACATTTTAAATAATATTTCTTTCAAGGCTGATAAAGGAGAAACTGTGGCGTTTATTGGTTCAACTGGTTCAGGTAAATCAACTTTAATTAATTTAATACCTAGGTTTTATGATGTAACTGATGGTGAAATATTAATAGATGGTATTAATGTAAAAGACTATAAATTATCAGATTTGAACAACAAGATTGGTTATGTTCCTCAGAAGGCTGTTATGTTTACTGGAACTGTTGCAAGTAATGTGTCTTATGGAGAAACTGATAAAGTAGATATTAGTTTAGATCAAGTAAAAGAAGCTGTTCGTATTGCTCAAGGAAAAGATTTTGTTGAGAGCATGGAAGGCCAATATGAAGCACATATTGCAAGAGATGGGACTAATGTATCTGGTGGGCAAAAACAAAGACTTGCTATTGCAAGAGCTATTGCAAGAGATCCGGAGATATATATTTTTGATGATTCTTTTTCAGCATTGGATTATAAAACTGATGTTTCTTTGAGAAAAGAATTAAAAAAACATACTAAAGATGCTACTAGTTTAATAGTTGCTCAGAGAATTGGAACAATTATTAACGCTGATAAAATAGTAGTTTTAGATAATGGAAATTGTGTGGGAATTGGTACGCATAAAGAGTTATTAAAAAACTGTGATGTGTACAAAGAAATTGCTTTATCACAATTAACAAAGGAGGAGTTAGACAATGCCTAGATTTGGTGGAATGAGAGGTCGTGCTCCTGAAAAATCTAAAGACTTTGTTGGAGCAATGAAAAAACTAGTTGCTAGTTTAAAAAATTGGCGTTTATTTATTCGATTTGCTTTATTATTAGCTGGGGCTAGTGCTGTATTATCATTAATGGCTCCAAATAGATTAACAAAATTAACAAATTATGTAACTGATGGAATTAAACCTAATGTTGAAAAATTAGGGGAAATAGCAACCAAGTCACTTATGAATGTGACGATGGGGGATATTCCTGGATTAATTAAATATGATGATGTTACAGAAGAAGATATAGTACTTACAGGAAATTTATTAAAAAAGATTACTATTACTACAGATGCTGAGGATACTGTTAAAATTATTAAACAGGTTCCTGTTCATGTTATAAATCATTTACTTAAGGATATAGAAGTTGATGGTGTTGTAATTAGCGTTAAGGATCAACAAGAATTATATAAATTGAGCGATAGTGTAACGACATTTGATAACAGTACTGAGTTATTAAAGAAAGTTGATGAATTTCCTGAATCTATTTATGGATTAATTAAACCTAGTATAGATATAAATGGAGTTAAAAAAGTAGCGTTATTTATGGCGGCTCTATATATTGTTAGTTCAATATTTAACTTTGTTCAAAGTTTGATAATGTGTACTGTATCAAATAATTATGCTAAATACTTAAGAAGTAGAATAAGTAATAAAATTAATTTATTACCATTGAAATATTTTGATACTCACGAAAATGGAGATGTTTTATCAATGGTAACTAATGATGTAGACAGTATTGCTCAAAACTTACATAACTCATTAGGGACTTTGGTTACAAGTGTAACATTGTTTGTTGGATCTACAATAATGATGTTTGTTACTAATTATGTAATGGCTATCACAGCGATTATTGCTAGTTTTATTGGCTTTTCTTTAATGTTCTTGATATTAAGAAATTCACAAAAATATTTTAATGCTAGACAAGAATCACTTGGCGAATTAAATGGTTATATTGAAGAAATGTATACTGGTCATAATGTTGTTAGAGCATATAATGGTATTGATAAATCTGTTAGTGAATTTAATCAAATAAATGATAAGTTATTTGTTACAAATAAGACTAGTCAATTCTTATCTGGATTAATGGGACCAATCATGGGATTTATTGGTAATTTGAGTTATGTAGCTGTTTGCGTTATGGGTTCTATTCTTGTAATGAATGGAAAGATTTCCTTTGGTGTAATTGTGGCATTTATGATTTACATTAGACAATTTACTAATCCGTTGTCCCAAATTGCTCAAACTATGACAGCATTACAATCAACTGCTGCAGCATCTGAAAGAGTATTTGAATTCTTAGAAGAAAAAGAATTAAGTGATGAATCTAATATTGTAGATGTATTAGAAAGAAAAGATGCTAAAGGATGTATCGAATTTAAAAATGTTAAGTTTGGTTATGATAAAAATAAATTGATAATTAAAGACTTTAACGTTAAGGTCGATCCTGGACAAAAGGTTGCTATTGTAGGGCCTACAGGAGCAGGTAAAACGACATTAGTTAATTTATTAATGAAGTTTTATGATATTAACGACGGGGATATTATTATTGATGGCAAATCTATAAAGAAATTAACTAGAGCAAATGTTCATGATTTATTCTGTATGGTTTTACAAGATACTTGGTTATTTGAAGGAACAATTGGTGAAAATATTAGATTTAATACGGAAGATATAAGTGATGAAGATATTATGCAGGCATGTAGAACTGTAGGTGTATCTCATTTTGTTAAAACTTTACCCGGAGGATTAAATGCTAAAATAAATGATGGAGAAGCAATAAGTCAGGGACAAAAGCAGTTATTTACAATTGCAAGAGGTATGATTGAAGATTGTCCTTTCTTGATACTTGATGAAGCAACAAGTAATGTTGATACAAGAACTGAAGAATTAGTTCAAAAAGCTATGGATAGACTAATGGTAGGAAGAACATCATTTATAATTGCCCACAGGTTATCAACAATAAAAAATGCTGATCTAATTTTAGTTATGAATGAAGGTAATATTGTAGAGATGGGTTCACATGATGATTTAATTGAAGCAAATGGCTTTTATTCAGAACTATATAATTCGCAATTTGAAAGCATTAAAGACTAGAAATCACATATCAATAATGCTATAATAACCTTGGAGTGGTGATTTATGGAAAAGGATAAGGTAAAGAATTCCGCAAAAGGTTTTTTGGCAGAATTCAAAAAATTTATTGCTAGAGGAAATGTTATTGATTTAGCAGTAGGTGTTGTAATTGGTGGTGCTTTTGGAAACATTGTTTCATCATTAGTAAACGATATTATAATGCCTGTTATTGGAGTAATACTTGGAGGTATTAATTTTAGAAGTTTAACTATAAATGTTAAAAATGCAACTATTTGCTATGGTTCATTTATTCAAAACATTATTGACTTCTTAATTATCGCATTCTGCATTTTCTTAGTTGTTAAGTTTGTTAACAAATTTATGGCTAAGAAAGAAGAAGCTAAGCCTGAAGCTCCTAAGAAGAGTGATGATATAGTTCTTCTTGAAGAAATCAGAGATTTATTAAAAGATCAATCTAAAAAAAATAAATAATAATTAAGATTGTTTAAAAAGGAATATTTATAATATTCTTTTTTTTTAACCAATTTTAAGTTATAATTAATAAGATGGTAGGTGTTAAATAAAATGAGCAAATTTGATAAAACTATTATAAGCGAGATAAAATGCTTAGGAATGGACATGCAAAAAAAGGCAAATACAAATAATTTTGCTTCCTTATTAGGTAGTACAAATATTTTTTATGCTTTATTTAGCGATATTATGAATTATAAGAGAACTAAACCAGATTGGATTAATAGAGATAGATTGATAATTGCTAGTAGGAATGTTTCCAGTTTAATTTATCCAACTTTATTTATGGCTGGTTTTGATATTACGATAGATGATTTAAAGAATTATTGCATTGATGAGACTATGCTTACTAAGAGTTTAAAATATCAAAGTGTTCCTGGAGTAGAAAATATTACTGGATTGCCTGGTGAAGGAATTGGTATTGCTGTTGGAACATGTTTAGCGGAAAGATATTTTTCATCTATAGTTAAAAAGGTTAAGCCAAAACAAAAATTAATCGATTATTATACTTATTGCTTTTGTGATATAAATGATTT
>Ga0247610_10005876_pt1 | contig 12855 bp, 13 predicted proteins | sample 174DNAGHGhighgp2_FD_193483 | JGI IMG/M metagenome (GOLD analysis project Ga0247610, IMG submission 193483) | Sheep rumen microbial communities from Palmerston North, Manawatu-Wanganui, New Zealand - 1742 DNA GHGhigh gp2 | ecosystem: Host-associated > Mammals > Digestive system > Stomach > Rumen...
GGGTTCGCCTTGTATCCCCACAAGCGTGTGATGGTCGGTTTGTTGCACTGCGCAACCGGACGTTTGCACCGGCTTCGCAGTGGGCTTATCCATCGGCTCAAACCACTGAACGCCAATGCTCACCAAGATCAACAATATGTACCAAAATCGTTTCATCTCAAAAGCGGCTGCAAAGGTACTACTTTTTTACGAAACAAACAAGAAAAAAAGTATAAATCTTCAATTAGAACAAGGAAAAGGGTTACTTTTCCCCGCCCCTGATCTCCGAGGCGGAAATGCCGAGGTCGTGGGCGTTCTGCAGGCGCTCGGGCATGTCGCGTTTCATAAAGAACACGAACGATGCTCCGAGCAATTTATTAAGTTTTTTCAGTTATTCAATTTTGGCCAATTCAGCTTCGATGTCTTGTTCGAAATCTTTTGGTTCTGCTACGGGCGCATAGCGCTTAATGGTCTTGCCGTCCTTGGAGATCAAAAACTTGGTGAAGTTCCAAAGGATATCGCTCTCTTTCTCGACGCTCTTGCTGATTCGCTTGAGCATCGCGTGGGTCGCCTTGGCTTTGAGGCCGTTGTATTCCTCGGTCGGTGCTTGCGCTTTGAGGTACTCAAAGACGGGATTGGCGTTGGCACCGTTGACATCCGATTTGGCCATGAGCGGGAAAGTCACACCATGGTTAAGTCGGCAGAACTCCTCGATCTGCTCATCGCTACCCGGTTCCTGATTAGCAAACTGGTCGCAGGGGAACCCGAGGATGACCAATCCGCGCTCTTTGTATTTCTTGTACAGTGCCTCCAGACCATCGTACTGGGGCGTGAAGCCGCACTTGGAAGCGGTGTTAACGACCAGAATCACCTGACCTTTGTAGTCAGCAAGATTCACCTCTTTGCCTCTATTGGAGAGGACTTTAAAGTCATAAATTGTTGCCATAGTTATATGATTGTGTTGCGCTTTTGGGCGCAAAGGTACAAAAAAAATCCCACATATGCAAACATATGCAGGATTTTTTCACTTATTTTTGTTTATTTATCCGAGAAGATGTACTCATACACTTTGACGGAATAGAGTTTGCCGTTGGGCAGGTAATTGTACTGTTTGGCTCTTGTGCCGTTCTCGTTCCACTCGTATTTCTTGATACGCACAGGTCGATTGCGGTCGTTGTACTCCACTTCCTCGATCACCTTACCTGTCACGTCATCGTACTTGCTGGTGACGCGCCATTTCTCGGTTATTATCAAAGAGGTGGTCGGGCTCTCTGCCAGCGATTATATTGAGCAATATCTGGCCACTCAGGCGAAGAACCTGCTCCTTACTCGTCCGGACTTATCCGTGCAGTAGATCAGTTATCATTTGGGCTATGCCGATTCGCCGTCTTTCTGCCGGTTCTTCAAGCGCCTTACCGGCATGACACCAAATGACTTTAGGCAACGTAGCGCACTACATGTGGGGTCATAGTATCTTTATTATGTCTGTGATACGGGGCACGATGTAGGTGGCTGTCTCTTCTGCCTCGCCCTCGTGAATCCACAGTTGATCAATACCGGCGGCTTTGGCTCCGGCGATGTCGGAGGTGTAACTGTCGCCTATCATGACGGCCTCTTCGGTGGTGATGCCGTTGCGCTCTAAGGCGATGCGGAAGATCTCCGGCTGGGGTTTGTTGATTCCCACCTCTTCGCTGATGAGCGTGTGGGTGAAGTATGGCGCTAAGCCGGAGTGCTCAAATTTATAGTACTGCACCTCTTTGAAGCCGTTGCTGATGATGGTCAGCGGGTATTTGGCGGCTAAGTACTTCACCACCCTCTCCGCATCGGGCATGAGGCAGAAATACTTATTGGTCAGCCGTAAGAACTCTGCCCCCATCTCGTGGGCTAACTCCTGTAACCTGTCCCCCGTAACCGGTAGCCCCTCAATCGGTCGCAAGAACCGCTGCAGGTGCAACCAGTCTTTCGTCACTTCGCCACGTCCGTACATGCCCCACAGCTCGAGATTATAGGGTTTGTACGCATTCAAGTAGTCCTCAAACGTGGGGTACAATTGATTCAGCTGATAGTGAGCATAGATATCCTGCAACGCCTTGTGCTCCGCGGTTGTCCAATCGCCGATGGTATCGTCCCAATCTAAGAATATGGCTTTGTATGCTTTCATTTGATGTTTGAATCTTATTCCCTTGCGTCGTTTTCTTAGCCTGAAGCAGGCACGATTATTTTCCAAATTCTCGGCGCAAAGGTACACAAAAAATCTGACATACACAAATATTCAGCGCAAAAACTTGTATATGCCAGAAAAAAGCAGTAATTTTGCAACTGCAAAATCAAAATTCCTATTTGATCATGCCGTGCATGTCGTACCTTGTTCCGTCCGGCAGCACGATATACAAGATGCCGTCGATGAGCATCTTGCGGTTCTGCAGCTGCGTATCAATCGGTTTGGAGTCCATCGGCTCGCAGATAGCGGTGATCGGTTGTGTCGGTTGGATACCACCTTTGTTAGCGCCGGTATAGAGATACTGGTTGCGATACGTGAGGTTAGGCGTCTGATTCCCGCTACCGTCATTCCAGATAATCATCCAAGTGTTATCTATCTCCGCGGCTTCAGTCGGTACGACGAACTTATAGGTGTTGTTGCCCAGCGAAACGGCTTTCTTTCCCGGCCATGCTCCGCATACTTCCACGGTGCTGCCGGTACCGGTATGCCATATATAGCAGTTGATGGCATTGCCGAAATCACTGGATTTAGTGAAGAAGACCGCCCGCTCGTCCGCATCCGTCAGACAGGGCTCTATCGGGTCTATCGGGTCTCCCCCACCCGGGTTAGACGGATCATCGGTCAGCTCCATCTCTGTGCCGTCCCATGTGGGGTTGGGGATATTCCTCGGTGTGGTGGTATAGATATATTTCCCGTCGTCGCCGATCTTACCAGGCGCAGGTGTCAGAGCGGTGGTCAAGACATAGACGCGCAGGTTTCCTTTGCCCGAGCAAGAGGCAGTCAGGCTTCCGTTCGTCACGCTCTTGACATCGCCCGTCACACAATCGGTATAGGTTCCGTTGGGGATATTGGAGAAGGTAGCATTGCCGCTGATGCAGACCAGTGCATAACTGTCGGTCGTCTCGTCTGTATAACGACGCTTGAACGCAAACGAACCTGAACAGCCTTCCACCGAATACTGGCCTTTACGCAGGGCAGGCACCGCCATACGAATCTTGCTCAAACGCTGGATATGTTGCGCCAGCGGATGGGAGAGAGAGGCGGCGAGATTGCCGGTAGCATTCGTATATTCCGCAAAATCCGTCGTTTGGATAGTTCCTTTGATGTAGCCGCCGAAATAAGCACGCCCGGACTCAATGAGCGCTATGTTCGTGCCCTCATCAATCCGTTTGCCTTTCTGGAACTCCACCTCCGAGCCGTAGTACAGACAGGGGATGCCGCGGTGGGTGAACATGAGCGAGAGGTTCTCCGCCCAAGTGTCTTGCGGCTTGGAGAAGCGGTTGAACTGCACCTCGTCCGGCGCATAATCATGCGAATCCACATAGACCACATTCCATGTGGCATCGTTATAGTACTTGTCGTTCGACGGCTTGGCGATATTCCATGCCTGTGCAGCACTGGCGAAGTTCCAATGCACCGGGAAATCAATGACGTGCAGACCTGAGGCTTGGCTGTAATCCGGCGTGTGGTAGGTATTGCCGTTGAGCAGCGCGTTCTGCGAAGTGGGTTGACCGGACAAACCGCCAAAATCATCTTGAGCTTGCTGCCAGCAGGACTGCCAGTTAGTATGCGAGGTGCAGGTGGAACCCTCCATCTCCACGAGGTTATCCCACGAAGTGGAGTCATTATCCCAGGCATAGCTGCGTGACTCCGCCCAGGTGTAATAGAAAGGCGAGAGGTTCGCATGCTCGCGATAAAGAATAGAGCTGTATCGCGCACACACCTCCGCGAACATATAGAACGGCGTACCACCGCGTTTGTCCTTCGCTGCCTCACCCGCTGCCGCAAAAGCAGGAATGAAGGCATTGTTGAACGTCAGACGAGGGATATGACCTCCTGTGTCGATGCGGAAACCGTCTACACCCATGTTGATGAAGGTGGTGTAGCAGCGGATGAGGTAGTTATAGACGGCAGGATTCTCCGTGTTCAGATCCACACAATCGCCCGCTATCTGGGCAAACAAGCGGTTGGGCTCGTCCCAGTTGAAGTTCCCGTAGTGATGCCAGTAGTTATGCGTATCGTAATTGACACCCGTGGTGTTTTTCATCTGACTCAATCGCGCCGAGTACTGCTGTGCGCCCGGCAGGGAAGCGTAGTTATCGGGTAACTTACCGCCGTCGGTCTGCGTGAAGGGCACCAGACAGTCGTCACTCGAACTCTGATCAGCCGTCCAATCGCGCTCAAACAGTTTACACAGATTGCCTTCGCCGAAATTCCCCGTATGGTTGAGTACGATATCGAGGATGATCTTCATCCCACGGCTATGCGCCTCGTCGATCACCGTCTGAAAACTTACGCCATCCGACTCATGCCGATGATCCACTTTCGAGAAATCCGATGCGTGGTAACCGTGGTAATCATAGCCCGACGCGTTCTCCACGATAGGCGTGATCCATATCGCCGTGAAACCCAGCGCCTTGATATAATCCATCTTCTCGATCAGTCCCTTGAAGTCACCGCGCCAAGCGGGATCCCCTGCGTTCTTGGATTGGTTATCCCAACACTGCGTGTTGTTCGACGGATCACCGTCATAGAAGCGCGTAGGCAACAGGAAATAAATCTGCTCATCGCGAAAATCCGTTCGTGACGGAAAGAACGTTGCTGCCGACAAGCATAGTGTCACCAGCAGACTGATTGATAATAGAATGTGTCTTTTCACAGGTTAGTATCGGGTGTTTCAATTTTTCTACAATTTGGTGCAAAGGTACACAAAAAATCTGACATACACAAATATTCAGCCGAAAAATTTGCGTATATCAAAAATTTGTAGTACTTTTGTAGCCGATTTCGATTGGAGGATGGATTTGACTGCTTGCAACCTCCTAAAAACAATGCTAAAACTTGTGCCGCAAGCTTAAACAGTCGCTTGTGGTTATTTTTTGATAAAAGGAATAGTAACAATGCATTATTTGTTTACATCAGAATCTGTGTCGGAAGGACACCCAGATAAGGTAGCGGATCAGATTTCGGACGCTATCTTGGATAATATGTTGGCACAGGATGCGGGTGCGCATGTGGCATGCGAGACGCTGTGCACGACCGGTCAGGTAGTGATCGCCGGTGAGGTGAGTTGTAAGGGTTGGGTCGATCTGCAGTTGATAGCCCGTAAGACGATTGCGGAGATCGGTTATACGAAGGCTGCGTATAAGTTCGAGGCAGAGAGTTGCGGTATCTTGGCTGCACTGCACGCGCAGAGTCAGGATATCAACCAGGGTGTGAGTCGTGCGAACGCCGAGGAGCAGGGAGCCGGTGATCAGGGCATGATGTTCGGTTACGCGACGGACGAGACGGATAACTACATGCCGTTGACGCTGGATCTGGCGCACACCTTAGTCTATACGCTCGCGCGTATCCGTAAGGAAGGCAAGCAGATGTTATACTTGCGCCCGGACAGCAAGAGCCAGGTGACGATCGAGTATGACGAGCAGAACCGACCCGTTCGTATCGATACGATCGTGCTGTCGACACAACACGATGAGGTTACGGGTGATGGGTTACAGGTTACGGGAGAGATGATCAAAAAGGATATCGTTGATATCTTGTTGCCGCGGGTGGCGACGCGAGATAGCCGATATGGTCATCTGCTGCATGCCTTCTTGGAGGACAAGAACGCGAAGTTGTTAGTTAACCCGACGGGTAAGTTCGTGATCGGTGGTCCTCACGGCGACACGGGTCTGACGGGACGCAAGATCATCGTGGACACGTATGGCGGTCGCGGTGCTCACGGCGGAGGAGCTTTTTCCGGTAAGGATCCGTCGAAAGTAGATCGTTCGGCAGCTTATGCGGCTCGCTGGATCGCGAAGCATCTGGTAGCAGCCGGTGTAGCGCATGAGGCGCTGGTACAGGTGAGCTATGCAATCGGTGTGGCTAAGCCGGTGTCGCTGTATGTGAACACGTATGGCACGGCGAGGATTGCGATGAGCGATGCAGAGATCGCCCAGAAAGTAGGTGAACTATTTGATCTGCGTCCGGCGGCTATCATCCGGGATCTGAAGTTAACGCAGCCGATGTACGAAGAGACGGCTAAGTACGGTCATGTAGGCCGGACGAACGAGGTAGTAACGAAGACGTTTATCGACGCGGATGGGAATACGTTCAGCCGCGAAGTAGAATTATTTACATGGGAGAAATTAAATCGATTGACAGAAGTCAAAAACGCCTTTGGGCTGTAATCTCCATCGTGTTCTCCGCCGTGTTGGTGGATCAGGTGATCAAGCTGCTGGTGGTGCGGAATATGGCGTTAGGCGAGAGCCATGAGGTGACCTCATGGTTCTGGATCTGCTACGTAGAGAACAACGGCATGGCGTTTGGCATCGAGTGGTTTAGCAAGTTAGCATTGACGCTGTTTAGGCTGTTGGCGGTGGGACTATTAGGTTGGTACGTAAGTACGCTGGTGAAGAAACCGGAGGTATCGGACGGCTATATCGCCTGCATCGCGTTCATCATCGCGGGTGCGTTAGGCAATATCATCGACTGCGTTTTCTACGGAAAGCTATTCGGTTACGCGGGTTGGTTCTTCGGCCGGGTGGTGGATATGTTCTATTTCCCGCTCATCCATAACAGTGCCGGAGAGGTGATTTTCTTCCGTCCGGTGTTTAATTTTGCAGACAGTTGTATCACATGTGCAGTAGGCGTTATATTGTTGTTCTACTTACGTTACTTACGTTGACGCTGGTAGGTTGTCGTCCGAAGGGAATCCTGACCTCTCGGGAGATGCGGAGTCTGCTGATCGATCTGCATAAGACGGATGCGTTGCTGCAGACGAAATGTAACACGTGCAGCAACGAGACGAAAGCGATCTACTATGCGCAGGTGTTAGCGGATCATGGTGTGACGCAGGCGCAGTTTGACTCGTGTCTGGCGTGGTACACAGCGCACCCGCAGTTGTTCGATAAAATCTACCCGAAAGTGATTGCTGAGTTGGATAAAGAACGCGAGGCGTTCTTGGCGCTGCATCCGGAGTATGCGGAGGTAGCGGTTACGGATGAAGGGTTACAGGTTACGGAGGACTCCGTGAGGGTGTTCACGAAGCGGGAGTTGGACAGCGTCATCTGGGTGGCACAGCACGGCTATGTCAACAGTTGGAACCCGCTTACGTTACCGCCGGATACGTCAGTGCATGATCTTGTAGATGAGTTCTTTCCACAGCTCCGGATCTCGGGCGGAGGGGTTATTGATACCCTTGAGACGGGCGTCGGTGTCACGGAGGTAGCCCACGATTAAGAAGGTTTTTCCGGCAGGATATCGTCTTGCCGCCATCTCATAATCTTTTACGAAGTAGGGGTTGATCCCCAGTTCCTTCGCCACGACGGCGGGTGCTTTGACCGGCATGTAGTGATACATGAGGAGGTTGGAGAAGAAAGTGAATAGCGGCGCCATCTCGCGAATCATGGGGTGGTCTTTGGAGGACGCGAAATACTGCGTGATGCGGTTGGCTTTGGCAACGTCTCCTCGGATGAGTGCCGCCTGCAGTTCCATGATGTTATAGTCCTTGGATATACCGATGTTGCGCTCGACGAGTGCAGCATCGATGGTATTGACGCCTTCGGGTCTGCCGGCAATGAGTTTGTCGAGAGCTCCCACGATGGCCGAAAGATCGGTGCCCAGATGATCCGCCAGGATCGATGCGATCCGGGGATCGATCTGGATTGGAGATTGAAGATTGGAGATTGAAGATTTGTTATATTCTTGAATATAATTCGTGATCCATTTCTCTACTTCGTAGTCACGGAGTTTATCCGACTGGAGCCAAACGACTTGCGGGTGGTCTTGTACGGTTTTCCAGATGTTCTGCCGTTTATCGGGTTTGCCGTTGTAACAGAGCACGAGAACGGTCTGCTCCATGATAGCATGGAGGTATGACTCGAGTGCTTCCCATTTCTTGACGGCCTGTGCTTCGCGCACGATGACAACCTTACGTCCCCCCATCATGGCGTACCCGCGTGCAGCGGAGATGACGGGTGCTATATCGGCTCCCGGCAGGTCACGCCCGTAGAGTATCTGTTGGTCGAACTCACGCGCCATCTCATCGAGGGCGTTGTCGGCGATGAAGTCGTAGACGCGGTCGATGTAATAGGGTTCTTCTCCGCAGAGGACGTAGATGGGTGCGTACTTACCGGCCTTCAAGGCGGCGATTATGTCGTTAAATTTAGCGGTCATAAATATAGATCATGTATTTATATTGGGAGCGGTCGAGGGGTTGGTAGCCTTCGTCCAGCAGCATGTTTTCGAAACAACTGTGTTGGTCTTGGTACTCAGGTTTGGTCTTGAACTGAGGCGAGAAGGAGCAGAACACGATGGGGTGCTCAGCCACGATGATCTCGCGGTATTTGGCGGTATAGACGGAGTCGTATATGTTCGACCAGAACTCATTGAAGCGCGCTGCTTCGCAGCCGGTGACGGCGCGGAGGAGATGGTTTTCCTGTCCTACGGACAGGATTGGAGATTGGAGATTGGAGATTGGAGATTGGAGACTATCGTAGTCGGTTTTATACTGGAGCAGACGGAGTTGTTCGGCTTGGCGGATGGCGATGCCGGTATAGGGCGCGACGGATGCAACGGTCTGGGTGCGCGTGAGGTTGTTATTACCGATGCTGTTGGTGGTCATGCGATAGACGACGATGGTGCTGAAGATAGCGAGTACGATAAAGAGATACCGGCGCATGGAGGCTTCGTAGGAGATCGCTGCAACAGGGAGCAAACATAGTACTGCAGGGAACAATTTGAGCCAGGCGGTGTCAGTTCCTAATGTCGCAACTATCAGGATAGCTGCGCCAATTAGGATTAGGGATTCTCGATTAGCGATTAGGGATTTGAGATTGCCAAGGGCAATGACAAGGATGGTGGCGGAGAGGATATACGTCATATCCATGTTGTACCACTGATGGGGTTTGGTCGTATAGATTGCGACGAGCAGGAGCAAGGCTCCTACTATAAATGATGGAATGATGGAATGATGGAATGATTTACCAATAGCCAAGACACCGACGGCCATGAAGGCGTAGAGGATCAGTTTGCCGGCGTTGGTCCATAGTTTGGTGAGCATGGGGAGGAAGTCATGGCTCGTCATGGCGGCATCCATCGGTGAGGGGGTCACAAAGAGGTAACCCAACAAATAGACGATGCCGGCAGTCGCGGCAGCGATAGGGATGTTCCAAAGGGAGCGCTTTTTCCACAGCGGAAGAAGGACTAAGAGCGCCAATATATTAGGAAAGCGGACACTCACTGCTATTCCAAGAAGAATAGCTGTGAGGATTGAAGATTGAAGATTTAAGATTTTAGATTTTTTTGCTGCGCAAACCCAGATGGCGGAAAGTAATAATACAGATAAGGTGCCGGGACTGAATTCCTGGAAGGCACCGTAGCCCATAAAGACGAAAGTGAGTGCAAGCCAATGGAGGTTAGTGCGTCGTTGCTCTTTGTTGAGTAAAGTACAGTAGGGCAAAACGATTGCTGTGACGGTACAGAGCCAACCGAAGAGGCGTAATGGCAACAGTTGTGCACCGAAGATCCGCACGATAGTGCCACCCGTGAGGAGTGTTCCGACAGCCATCCAACCGCCCTCGAGTGACTGGTATTTATAGAGCCAGTAGAGCGGGTCTTGGTGGTTTCCAAAACCAGCCAACACAAACCAGAGGGTGTACGCCAATGCGGCAACCAAGAGGCTTAGTGATAATATGCGTGAATGAGGTCGCAAATCAAATGTACTTGTTCGATAGTCAGATCATAAAAGAGCGGCAGACGCACGAGACAATCGGCATAGCGGTCACAGTTAGGCAGCTCACGGCCGTCGTGGCGTGACTTGTAGTACTCGCTCGAATGGAGGCTCAAGTAATGGAAGACGGCACCTACCCCGTTGTCCTTGAGGTACTTAATGAAGGCTGTGCGCTCTTCGAGGGACGGCAAAACGAGGTAGAACATATGCGCATTGTTGGTGGCATAGTCGGGGATATCGGGGAGCGAGAAGTAGCCCTTCTCGGATAGCGGTTTAAGACGTTTGAGATAGGTCTCCCAGAGTTTCTTACGCTTGGCTTGGATGGCGTCGAGGTTCTCGAGTTGTGCCCAGAGGAAAGCCGCATTCACTTCGGATGGCAGGAAAGAGGAGCCGAGATCGACCCAACCATATTTATTCACTTCGCCGCGGAAGAACTCGGCGCGGTTGGTGCCCTTCTCCCAAATGATCTCTGCGCGGCGCACAAAACGCTCGTCGTTGACCACGAGCATTCCTCCTTCGCCTCCGGCGGTGATGTTCTTTGTCTCATGGAAACTGAACGCCGCTAGGTGCCCTATACTGCCTAGCGGCATTGGATATTGGATATTGGAGATTGGAGATTTGTAGTAACTATCGATGGCTTGTGCGGCATCTTCGACAACGAGCAGGTTATGCTTCTTAGCGACAGCCATGATGGCATCCATGTCACAGGCGATACCGGCGTAATGAACGGGCACGATGACGCGTGTGCGCGGGGTGATGAGTGCTTCGAGTGTCTCGGCATCGATATTGGGATTGCGTTGCATGGAGTCGGCAAAAACGACCTTTGCTCCTTCGCGCAGGAAAGCGAGTGCGGTAGAGACAAAGGTATAAGAAGGCACAATGACCTCGTCCCCCGGTTGGAGGTTACAGAGCATGGCGCACATCTCGAGTGCATCTGTACCGGACGAGGTGAGCAGGGTTTTACGAAAACCGTAGCGCTGTTCGAACCAAGCCTGACAACGCTTGGTGAAGGTTCCGTTGCCGGATAGTTTGCAGGTATAAACGGCTTCGTACATGTAATGGGCTTCCTTGCCCGTCAGATGAGGTTGATTAAAGTTTATCATAGAAAAAATACTATTACTCCGATGATTATTAGGCCGATGGCGAGTGCTTTGCGGCGGGTGATGGTCTCCCTGAAGCAGAGCCAACTGAGGGCAGGTACAAAGAGGTAGGCCATGCTCTCGATGATGGATAGTTCTTTGAGTTGAAGCCCCTGATGCATGCACCAGATGTTCGCAATCATGGCGGCGAACATGATGGTATAGCCGCTGATGACCCAGGGGTTGATGTATTGCCGCCACCAAGGCGTGTAGGCCTGGCGTGCTCCTTGCTTGAGCAGCATCTGTGCGCAGGCAGAAACGAAGACAACTACTATGGCGATCAGGGCGTATCTCATGCGTTAGCCAAGAGGGTTATACCGGCAATGATGATGACCGAGCCGATGATGTTGGGTATGGTGATGGCTTCGCCGAAAAGGAGTGCGGCGAAGAGCATGGTGAAGATGAGGGTCGTTCCCTTGAAGAGATAGGCGGTGCTTAGTTCGATGCGCTTGAGCACTTGTTGCCAGAGGATGGCATAGAGGGCGATGATGCCTACGGCGGCGATGAACCACAACAGGTATAGCGGCGAGAGGAATGCCTCCCGCGCCGCCATCTTCGTGCAGATGCCGGTACAAGCGTACAGCAGGTTGATACCTATCAGCGCGCTAACCGTAAGAACTTGGCGGGATTGCCTACCCATATCTCTCGATCTCCTATGTTTTTTGTTAGTACAGCTCCCATGCCGAGGGTGGCATAGTCACCGATGGTGAGATTTTCCCGGATGGTAGCGTTAAAGCCTATATGTACGCCGCGCCCTATCTTGAGGTAACTGCCGACGCAGGCCTGTGCGGCTATATGACAGAACTCCCCTACTTCGTTGTCGTGTCCCATCGTGGCACCCACCATCATGATCGATCCTTTGCCGAGTTTGGTGCCGGGTGACATAGCTACCTGGGGCATGATGATGGTACCGGCTCCTAACTGGACAGACGGGGCTACGTACGCCATCGGGTGGACGAACGAGGCCAGTCGGTCATCAGGGATATGCAGATCTTCGAACATGGCGATGCGTTCCTGATTGCCATCTATACGCAGGATGGCATTGATGAACCAATAGCCTTCGTCCAGCAGACGCTTGGCGTCTTCGACTCGGCCTATGACGGGATAGCGGTCGATAAACTCGCCCACGGGTGTACGGTCATTGAGCAGTCCCGCCACCTCGAGATCGGTGGCACCCAAGCGTGCAGCATGCTCGATGGCAGCCGCAATGACGACAGCGTTGCCTTGACCACCTAATATCGCTACTTTACGACTCATAACACTTGCTCGATGATGAAGTTAGGACGTTGTTTGGTTTCGAGGAAGATGCGGCCGATGTACTCACCCAAGATGCCGAGGAAGGCGAAGTTGAGTCCGAAGAGGAAGAGCATCAGCACCATCATGGATGTCCAACCGGTGAGGACGTTGCCCATGAGTTTGTATATGATGAGTGCGACGGCTGCGATCATACTACCGATGCATAGGAACGCCCCCATGTAGGTCACCATGCGGATGGGGAACATCGAGAAGGAGAAGATGCGGGCGAAAGTGAGGGCGAGCATCTTAGAGAGGTTATAACCGCTCTTGCCGGCGAATCGTGCATCGCGTTTGAGCGGCACTGCCACGTACTTACTGCCGATGAAATAGAGCAGACTGACGGCTGTAGCGGTCTTCTCCGGAAAACGACGCAGTTCTTCGACCACGCTCTTTTTCATCACCCGGAAGATTCCGAGGCGCGGCATAGTGTGGATATCGGTGATGGAGTTAGAGACGCGCTGGAAGAGTCGCGAGACGGCAATCTTCATGCGGCTGTCTTTGCGTTC
>Ga0247610_10005877_pt1 | contig 12855 bp, 13 predicted proteins | sample 174DNAGHGhighgp2_FD_193483 | JGI IMG/M metagenome (GOLD analysis project Ga0247610, IMG submission 193483) | Sheep rumen microbial communities from Palmerston North, Manawatu-Wanganui, New Zealand - 1742 DNA GHGhigh gp2 | ecosystem: Host-associated > Mammals > Digestive system > Stomach > Rumen...
ATAGTTGGATAGAAGACGATAAGGAGAACTTTAAATGAGTGTATTTGAAAGATTAATGAAATACCAAGATTTAAAATATAGAGATTTTCAAAGTAAATTAGTGCCTAATATCGATAAAGAAACAATTATTGGTGTTCGTACACCTGATATGAGAAATATTGCTAAAGAATTGTTTAATACAGATCTGGCAAATGATTTTTTAAATACATTACCTCATAAGTATTATGAAGAGAATCTTGTTCATTTTTTCTTAATTGCTATGATTAAGGATTTTAATCTATGTGTAGAGGCAGTAGAAAGATTCTTACCCTATATTAATTGCTGGCCTGTATGTGATCAAGCTAGTCCAAAGGTATTTAAAAAGAATCATGAAAAGCTATTACCATTAATTAAAAAATGGATTGCATCTAGTCATGTATATACATCAAGATTTGCAATTCGCATGCTTATGAATGAATTTTTAGATGATGATTTTAAAGAAGAATATTTAGATTTAGTCGCATCTAAAAAGGGTGATGATTATTATTTAAAGATGATGGTGGCTTGGTATTTTGCTACAGCTTTAGCTAAACAATATGATGCGACAATTAAAGTGATAGAAGGAGATAAGCTTGATGATTGGACTCATAATAAAGCCATTCAAAAGGCTTTAGAAAGCTTTAGAGTATCTGCTAGTCATAAGGAGTACTTAAAAAGCTTAAAATAGTATTTAAGGGGGAAAATATGAATGCAGGGTTTAGATAAAGTAAATATTTTAACGGATAGATTAATCATAACAACTTTTACTTTAGATATGGCTTTAGATGTATCTAAGAATTCTTTGGATGAGGATAACAAAAGATTTGTCCCAGATGAGGTATTTGAAACAGAAGAGGAAGCTAAAGAGGTAATCAAGTATTTAATAGAAAAGTACAAAAGTAATGATGGACCTTTTGTATATCCTATTTTATTACATGATTTAACAAATATTGGTTATGTTCAATTAGTATTGTTAGATGATGATACTTGGGAGGTAGGATATCATATAGGTATAGCCTATACTAAAAAAGGATATGCTACTGAAGCAGTAAAGGCATTCTTGCCTTATATAGCTAAAAAGCTAGGTATTTCTTCTATTTTAGGTGTTTGTTTAGAAGAAAATATAGCATCAAAGCAGGTATTAAAAAAATCAGGCTTTGAAACGATATTTGAAGGAATAGGAGATTACCAAGGAGAAAAAAGAAAGATCTATAAAGGTATTTGGAAGTTATAGTTATATCTTAAAATAGGGGGTGTTAAAGTGCTACTTGAGGAATTGCCTACAAGTGATAAATGGGCAGAATTTTTTAGTGATGGCTTTTTTGGATATGGGGATAAAGGAAATTTCCAAATGTTTTCTTTCTTTCATTTCTTACCTGTTATTTTATTAATAGTAGCCATCATATTAACCTATAAATTTAGAGAAAATATAAGGAATTATAAATATGAAAAAACTATACGCTATATTTTAGCTTGTGTTATGCTATTTGCTGAAATGGGGTATTTCTGGAGGCTTTTATATATTGGCAATTCAGATTTAGGTGAAAGAACATTATTAACTAGATTGCCATTTCAAATATGTGAATGGACATGTATATTTGCAGCTATTATGCTATTTACTGAAAGTAAGCACCTATTTGATATTGATATTTTTGTATGCTTAACCATTGGTTTATTACCACTTGCATATCCTGCAGTTATATCTAGGACAGGTCCATTATATTTTAGATATTATCAATATTGGCTTGAGCATTTATTACCTGTATATTCTGTATTTTATATGATGTTTATCAAGGGCTTTAAATATGATTTAAAGAAATGCTATAAGTCTTTTGTATTCTTATTTATCTTAGGTATCATATGTATCTATTTAAATTATCAAATACCAAATGCTACATACATGTATTTACAAGGTGATGCATTAGGTGAGGGATTATCTAGCATATTACCAGAAAATCAATTTGGTAGATTAGCCATTTATTTAGGGGTATGTTCTATTTTATTTGGAATTGAATTCTTAGCCTTCTATTTAGTTTCTTTATACAAAAGAAAAAGAATAGAAAAAGAAGTAGTTGAAGATAATACTATATAAAAAGGACAGTTAAGATTCTATTTGTAGTATTTGCGAATGTATTGACAAAAGAATAATACTATATTATTATTTTGTTGTCCTGAGGGAAAGTATTTATCTAACCTAAAGTGCAGTATTATCAAATTGTTAGACATAACTGTCGCTTTTTACTGTGCTTTTTTGGCACAGTTTTATTTTTTAAGGAGGTATTATTATGGAAGAGAAAGAAACCAGAGTAGCAATTATTGCTATTATTGTAGAAAAGCCAGAAAGTGTAGATTTGCTAAATCATACATTATCTGAATATAGAAACTACATTATTGGAAGAATGGGTTTACCTTACCAAAAAAAGAATATAAGCTGTATTACAGTAATTCTTGATGCAAGTCAAAATGTAATCAATAGCTTATGTGGTAAGATTGGCAGAATTGATGGCGTATCTTCCAAGGCAGCATTTAGTAATGTATAAAGAGCTTGTCGATAAGCTTTACATAAATCAAAAACTATCCTATGAGGAATACCTAATATTAATAAAGAATCGTGAACAAATTAAAGACTATGTAGCTATAAAAGCTAAAGAGGTAGCCAATCTACATTATCAAAATAAAATCTATATAAGAGGTCTTATTGAATTTACAAATTATTGTAAAAATAATTGTCTATATTGTGGTATAAGATGTGAAAATCAAAAAGTAGAACGCTATAGACTTTTAAAAGATGAAATTGTATATTGTGCTGATATAGGCTATGATCTAGGCTTTAGAACTTTTGTTTTACAAGGTGGAGAGGATTCATACTATACTGATGATTATTTAGTAGATATTATAAAAACAATTAAGAAGAATCATCCTGATTGTGCTATTACTTTATCTATTGGTGAAAGAAGCTTTGAAAGCTACAAAAGATTAAAAGAAGCTGGTTGTGATAGATACTTACTTCGCCATGAAACAGTTAGTAAGCATCATTACGAAACACTTCATCCAAATAATATGAGCTATGACAATAGAATGAGATGTATTCATGATTTAAAGAATTTAGGGTATCAAGTAGGCGTTGGATTTATGGTTGGAAGTCCAAATCAAACAGATGAAATTTTGGCTAACGAATTAGTATTCTTAAAAGAATTAAATCCAGAGATGGTAGGAATAGGTCCATTTATTTCTCATAAGGATACGCCATTTGCTAAAGAAGCATCAGGGACTTCAGAGCTTACTTTGTTTTTGTTATCGTTGATAAGACTCACATTACCTTATGCATTATTACCCGCAACAACAGCATTAGGAACTATTGACCCTATGGGAAGAGAAAAGGGCATATTAGCAGGAGCTAATGTTTTAATGCCTAATTTATCACCCCAAGGTGTTAGAAAAAAATACTTACTCTATGACAATAAAATTTGTACCGGCGATGAGGCTGCTAAATGTATTCAATGCTTAAAAAGAAGAATACAAAAGATAGCTTATGAAATCGTAGTTGACCGGGGAGATTATGCCTTACTTAAAGGCAATTAGAAAGGGAAGTATAATATGCAATATAATGCAAAATCAATGAAGGCTGAAGAATTTATCAGCCATGAAGAAATTTTAGACACTATCAATTATGCCAATAGTCATAAGGATGACTTAGCTTTAATTGATGAAATTTTAGCTAAGGCTAAATTACGTAAGGGTTTATCCCACAAAGAGGCAAGTGTTTTACTTGCATGTGAAAACGAAGAAAAGGTTAAAGAAATTTATGACCTTGCTGAACAAATAAAAAAAGATTTTTATGGAAATCGTATCGTATTATTCGCACCATTATATTTATCAAATTATTGTGTAAATGGATGCCTATATTGTCCATATCATTTAAAGAATAAGCATATAACAAGAAAAAAGCTTACTCAAGAAGAAGTAGCTAAAGAAGTTATTGCCTTACAGGATATGGGACATAAAAGACTAGCTATTGAAGCTGGTGAGGATCCTGTAAATAATCCGATTGAATATATATTAGATTGTATTAAAACTATTTACTCAATTAAGCATAAAAATGGAGCTATTAGAAGAGTAAATGTCAATATTGCAGCAACTACTGTAGAAAACTATAAAAAGCTTAAGGATGCAGGAATTGGTACATATATTTTATTCCAAGAAACCTACAATAAGGAAAATTATGAAAGATTACACCCAACAGGTCCAAAGCATAATTATGCATACCATACTGAAGCAATGGATAGAGCAATGGAAGGTGGAATTGATGATGTAGGGTGTGGTGTATTATTTGGTTTAGATAATTATCAATATGAATTTGCAGGACTTTTGATGCATGCAGAGCATCTTGAGGCAGTTCACGGGGTTGGACCACACACAATTTCAGTACCTAGAGTAAAAAGGGCAGATGACATAGACCCAACTGAATTTGACAATTCCTTAAGTGATGAAATGTTTTGTAAGATAGTAGCTTGTATCCGTATTGCAGTACCTTACACAGGTATGATCATTTCAACTCGTGAAACACCAGAGGTACGTGCTAAGATTATTCGTTTAGGTGTTAGCCAAATTAGTGGTGGTTCTCGTACATCTGTAGGTGGATATACAGAAAAGGAACGTCCACATGATACTGAACAGTTTGATGTATCTGATAACCGTACACTAGATGAGGTTGTCAATTGGTTAATGAGATCAGGCTATATCCCATCATTTTGTACAGCCTGTTATAGAGAAGGTAGAACTGGAGATAGATTTATGTCATTATGTAAATCTGGTCAAATCCAAAACTGCTGCCACCCTAACGCTTTAATGACATTAAAGGAATTCTTATTAGATTATGCATCAAGTGATACTAAAGCAATTGGGGAAGCCTTAATTGAAAAGGAAATACCAAATATTCCAAAGGAAAATGTACAAAAGGTTGTACGTGAAAGATTAATTAAGATAGAAAATGGAGATAGAGACTTCCGCTTTTAGAGGTTTACAATGAGTTTAAATTCAACAACATCCGCAGAAAGAATCCATATTGGATTTTTTGGCAAAAGAAATGCTGGAAAAAGTAGTTTAATCAACAAAATCACAAACCAAGAGGTATCCTTAGTTTCTGATGTTTTAGGTACGACTACAGATCCAGTTAGAAAAAGTATGGAAATACTTCCTTTAGGCCCTGTTACTTTAATTGATACTCCAGGCTTTGATGATACTGGTTCACTTGGAAAATTGAGAGTAAGAAGAGCTATGGAAATGCTAGCCATTTGTGACATTGTAATATTTGTTACAGACCAAATGAAATTAAAAGAGGAAGAAGAAAGATTAGTTAATTCTATTAAGGGTAAAAATATCCCCTATTTAATTGTTCATAATAAAATGGATTTAAGTAGCACACTACCTAAAAATAAAGACCATGATTATTATGTGAGTGCTAAGAATAATTTTGGAATAGATTCATTAAAGGAAGCTATTGCTAAAGTATTTGAAGGTAAAGAAAAAACTATTCACTTCGTATCTGATTTTATCAATAAGGGTGATACTGTAATTCTTGTAACTCCAATTGATTCTTCCGCACCAAAGGGAAGAATGATATTACCTCAACAACAAGCCATTAGAGATATTCTAGATAAAGGGGCTACAGCCTATGTAACTCAAGTAGATGAATTACCTAAGGTATTAGATAATCTTAAAGAAAAGCCTAAACTTGTAGTAACTGATTCTCAGGCATTTTCAAAAGTAATGGATATAGTACCAGAAGATATTAATCTAACCTCATTTTCTATATTGATGGCAAGATACAAGGGCTTTTTAGATACTGCAGTTACTGGTGCTTTAGCAATTGATACACTAGAGGATAATTCGAATGTATTAATTTGTGAGGGCTGTACACACCATAGACAATGTGAAGATATTGGTACAGTGAAGTTACCTAAGTGGTTAGAAAAATATACAGGTAAGCATCTAAATTTAACCTTCACATCAGGTCATGGGTTTATAGAAGATTTAAAGAAATATTCTTTAATCATTCACTGCGGGGCCTGTATGTTAAATGATAATGAGGTTAAAAATAGAATGCTAGAGGCAATATCTAAAGGAATTCCATTTACAAATTATGGTACCGCTATTGCCTATATGAATGGTATTTTAAATAGAAGTATTGCCATTATCTATAAGAAATAATGATTTACACCATTTTTATGGTGTTTTTTCATTTTTTAGCCAAACTTATTTTTTTAATCTTTTGAATTATGTTATAGTAGTATTAATAGATGGTATATTATAATTGTAGATATAAGGGGGTATTCTATGAATTTTTTAGTTGAGGGGTTACAAGGTAGTGGGAAAAGCACATTAGTACATAAGTTATCTAATGTATATAAAGACTATGGTGTTATTCAAGAAGGTGAATATTCACCGATTGAATTAGCTTGGTGCGCATATCTAACTGAGCATGAATACCAAAGGGTATTAGAAAAATACCCAAGCATTATTGATGATATTCAAGAGAAGACCTATAGAGAATATGATCATATTATTTTATGTTATACCAAAATTAGAACAAGCCTATTTGAATTTTATAGAGATTTAGGACAATATGAGATTTATAATAATCGAGTATCATTTGATACTTTTAAGCATATTGTTTTACAAAGATTTAAAGCTTGGGATACTAAAAATATGATATTTGAATGTTCTATATTTCAAAATATCATAGAAGATTTAATCTTATTTAGATGTTTATCAGATGATGAGATTATCTCATTTTATAAAGAATTAAAGGAAGTATTAGCTGATAAGAATTATCATATCTTTTATTTAAAATCTAACGATATTAAAGGAAACCTTAACGCAGTTAGAAAGGAAAGAACAGATGATAAAGGAAATGAAGTGTGGTTTCCTTTAATGCTTGGTTATTTTAATGATTCTCCATACGCAAAGAAAAATAAGTTATCAGGAGAAAAGGCATTAATTAATCATTTTACTCATAGACAAGAATTAGAACTTAGAATATTAAATGAAATCTTTTTAGATAAATCTACTATCCTAAATTCTAAGGATTATCAAATGGAGATGCTATATTTATAATAATTAAGAGATGTTACAAAAGGCATTAGTTATTGGCTAATGCTTTTTGTTACTATTTATTAAAATGATATTGTTTTAATCTATTAAAAATGATTTAATAATAATACTATAGTCGATATATAAACAAGTGAGGTATAAAATATGATTCATGTACAAATGGCAGGTATTAGAAATAAAGAAGATGCACTGATGTGTGTTGAAATGGGTGTAGATATTATTGGTCTTTTAGTAGGGCAAATGCATACAAGTGATGATTTCTTAACAAAGGAAGCAGCAAAAGAGATAAAGGATAGTCTACCTAAAGGTATTCTAACTACATTGATTACACATTTAGAGGATGGAGATAAGATCATTGAGATTGCTAAATATATTGATGTAGACTACATTCAACTACATTCTCATCTAGATGAAAGTGAAGTTGAAAAGATTCATAATGCATTACCTGATAAAAAACTATTAAGATTAGTGCATATTGATTCAGATGGTAAGCTATTAAATGATATTTCTAAGATGAAGTATGTAGATTTCTATTTTACTGATAGTATTAATCTAAAGACAAACCAATTTGGTGGTACAGGATTAAAACATAATCTAGATACAGATAAAAGATTAGTTGAAACTTTAGATAAGCCAGTATTTATTGCTGGTGGATTAAATCCTGATAATGTCTATGATGCAGTAAAGTATTGTCACCCATATGGAGTTGATGTAAATACTGGATGTAGAGCAGAAAATGGTAGAAGAGATAAAGCCAAAACAAAAGCATTCGTAGAAAACGCAAGAAAGTAAAAATTGTCCCTTAGCTTAGGGACTTTTTATTTACAAATTTTGTAACATTGTTTTTTGCTACACAAAATCATTGAAATGTATAAATTATTATATTATAATAATATAACGAAAAAAAGGAGATAAAATAATGAAAAGATTTAAAAGTTTTTTAGTGGCTTTAGCATTTATCTTTGCTGGAGTACTTGCATTTTCATTAGCAAGTAACACCAAAGTACATGCTGAAACTGCAACATTTGATTTTTCCGGCGGTGTTCATAATACTGACGAAAAGACAATTACATGGTCTAATAGTGTGTTGACAATTATGCAAGAGGTTGGAACTGGCCAATCCGAACCTTCTTATATTTCGGCACCTAGATGGTATTCTGGCAATGTTGTGACCTTTACAGCCGCTAGCAATTATATAATTACTGGATTGACCATTACATGTAATACAAATAATTATGCAACAACTTTAAAGAATTCAACTTGGTCCGATGGTACTGCAACAGTCAATAATACTGTAGTTACTTGGGAAGGTAGTTTAGATTCTGCATTTACTGTAGTAATGAGTGGTCAAGCTAGAATTAGTTCTTTGAATTATACATATAGTCAGATAGTAAACCCTGAATCTGTATATATTGATGAAACTTTGAATTTGACAGTTGGTGATAGTTCAACTTTGACTGCAACTGTACTTCCAGAAAATGCAACAAATAAAAAAGTTAATTGGACTTCTTTAGATACATCAATTGCTACAGTGAATCAAAATGGTAAGGTTGTAGCAGTAGCAGAAGGAACTACAACAGTTGAAGCAACGTTAGATTATGACAATACTATTAAAGCATCTTGTACTGTTGTTGTATCTACACCTTCACATCAAGAATTTATAGATTTTAAGCAATTAGATTTACAAGAACAATTAGCTTTTGGTTATCACTATGATGATCAATATGAAGTTGTAACCAATCCTGTACAGGGCAAGTCATATTATTTGGGTTCAGTAGATGAGTGGTTGTTTGCTGAATCAAAAGTGTCTAACAATACCCTTTCTTTATCTAGTGGGCTATCTAATGCTAGTACATATTCAGTAGTACTTGATGGTGATTATTATTTAATTACTGTGGCTGGAAAATATCTTATTATTAACGATACATCCTTATCTTCCACTCCAGTAGATGGGGCTACTATTACTGATTATTATCGTTGGAGTTTTGATTCAAATTCTAATAGATTAATAAATGTGGGAATAAAAACTCGATATTTAGGAATTAATGATGCAAAAACTGGAGTTAAAGCTTATGCTACAAGTGGTAGCTATACACCGGTTGCATTAATTCCTGCCGATGGAGAAGTAACATTCAAGGATGCTGCTAATAATGAAGATAGAGTAACTATGAGAATTGGTTATACAATTTCTAAGGAACTTTATGATTCATTAGAATCTTTAGGTACTACAGTAAATTTTGGTGTACGTTTAAATGACACTATAAATGTTGAATGTACTAAGGTTGAATTAGATGAAAATAACTATAGATTATTTGTAGCTGTTAATAATATCCCACTAACAAGCATTGATATAGTATTAACTGCTTGTGGATATGTATCTGTTGATGGTACTGATTACTATACAACTGATGTTAATGAATATTCAGTTAGAACATTAGCACAAAAATATTTAACTGATTATGCAACTGATGATGCAGTTGTTTCTGCAAAGTATGCATTAATCTATTTAGCTTATTATGCTTAAGGAGGTATGAATGAAAATGAAAGAATATCAAACACCAACTATTGATGAAGAAGAATTAGTTCTTGAAGATATCATTGCTGCCTCTGGTGAAGGCACATTCGGATCAACAGATGGAGATACTCCAGTTGATTTCGGTAATATTTTCTAAAGAATGATTAAAGGGTCGTGATTTTTCACGACCCTTATTAATATTCTCTTTCTTTTTTATAAATATCTTTATATAATTCTCTTTGGTCATAACAATAATGATTCTTTAAGATATTAAATAGACCAAAGATATTAAAATGACCTTTTAGATTTAATCTGTTGATTTTGACAAATCCAAAGATTTTAGGCACTAGATAGCTAACAAAATCATTTTTATGACAGAAGATATGGTAGCTTTTACAACAGCTCTTTAAATAATTGATTATCTTTTTTCTTGTGAAGATATTAGTTCTAAATGGATTAACAGAACCAAAGGTAAATAGATGAACCTGAATGCCTAGGTTGTAGTTTAGATCCTGACTACATAGCATTGCCTGACCTGAACCAAGTGACCAACCGATTACCTCAACTTCAGCATCAGGATGTATGTCTAATAATTCCTTTACCCCATCACGGACAATTCCTTTCATTGCCTTATACATTGTAGCCCATGATTCATGCACCCTTAGCGTGATTTTTTTATCATTCCAGGTAAATGATTCATAATATTTTGGTAAAAATAAGAAGTTACATACCCAATCTGGTATATCCTTTGTGCCTTCAAAGTGTACCTGAATTACATTTCTTTTAGAATCATATCTTATACAATAATTCGCATGAGTTAATATTTTCTTATATTGATAATCCACACTTTTATATTCAATCTTGAAGGAGGCTTTTCCAGTATTATTTACATCGCCTGTAGTATCTATGAAATATTGTTCATATCTAAGCTTCTTATACATATTGCACCTCCAATTGTTTTTATTATATTACAAAAATGAGTAAAACAAAAATATAAAATAGTGTATGAAGTAAAATGCATGGCTGTTTCTGTTAGATTTAATGATGTATAATATAACAAAAGGGGGTATAAAAATATGGCATTTCCATTAAAAGAAGTTATTGATGCGGCTTTACAATTATCAAAAGAATTAATTAATCAAGCGGGGGAGATTATTCAATCAAATCAAGAAATAATTAAAGAAATTGATCAAAGAGATTATGAGCTTGCTTGTGAATGTGTAAATAGCTATAAGAAAGAAATTCTGATCATTGAAAGTCAGATTAAAACAGAAGGACTACCAGAAGAAGTGGTCAATAGATATTTAGATAGAATATCTGAAATCAATGAGAATATTAAATCCTTTGTTAATGAATGGACGAATAAATCCAATCTACATAAGGAAAAACAAACTAATGAAAATCAAGCAGTTATGCTTGGTGCGTTAGGGCTTTTAACAGGAGGCTTAGGATTAATTCCATATGGAATAATAAAAGCATCCTCAAAGAAAAAATAAAATAATTTGATGCCTAGACAAAAATCTAGGCATTTTTCTATAATGATGATTATATTACTTTTTACTTTTAGTAAAAAATGTACTATAATAGAATAAATATATTTATTTTTAGGTGAACTTATGAAATTTTTAAAATCACTATTCTTAAAATTAAAAGCTAGAACAACCTTAAGAACCTATCAAAAACCTTTGATGGTTACTTTGATTGTTTTAATTATAGTAAACTTCCTTATCTTATTTGTAGGATCAACTATCGCATTTATCTTTGATAATGCTTACTATAATCAAGAATTCTTCAATGGAAGATATATTGAAGCTTTTGTTACAAGCTTAAAATGGATGATCTCTCCAAATAGCATTATCAATTATGATGCTCACAAGAATTTAAGAATGCTAATACTAGCTGCAGTAGTAGTTGTCATTGAAATGGTATTATTCAGTGGTGCTATTATCGCTATTGTTACTACATCCTTAAGAAAATATATTGATACAAAATCTAAGGCAAAGGGTAAGATTATTTTAAATAATCATTTTGTAATTCTAAATTGGTCTAGTAAGGTACCAGATATTATTTACAATCTAATGCTAAAGGATTTTAAAGAAAATATAGTTATCCTATCAAGTCAAAATAAAGAATATATTGAAAACGAAGTTAAATCTTTATTTTTGGCAAATGATGTAACTGAAAAATCAAAAGCTAATCTAATCATAAAAGAAGGTAATCCATTACTTAGGGCAAACCTAGAAGATATCTCTATTGATAAGGCCAAACAAATTGTCATTATGGCAAGAGAGGATATGCAAGATGGAGCTGATGATAATATTTTAAATTCCGATTTATTAAATTTAAAAATTATCTTAAGATTAGGTTCATTTGACCTGGATTCAAATTGTCAAATTGTAGTTGAAACGGATTCAGATACTACAAGAGGCCAAATTGAAAATTTAGCCTATACAGTTAAATCCTTAAAAAACAAAAAGGTTATTCCAGTATCCTTCAATAAAAAGATTGGTCAAATTATTGCCCAGTCCATTGTAGCCCCACTTATTGCTGAGACCTATTTAGAGTTATTTAGCTATGAGGGGTCAGAATTTTATTCCATTGATAGTAAAGATTCCATTGAGGATTATTTAAAATGGCATAAGGATGCTATTCCTGTTGCTAAATTAAATAAACTATTTGTACTATCTTTAGATGAAAAGAATACAACTAAAAGAAGAGATAAGCAATATGTTTCTACTAAGGTATTAGAAGAAAACAAGGATATAAAAAAAGAATCCTGTACAATATTTGTTATAGGTGGAAATAAAAAGAGTGAATTTATTTTATCTAATCTAGAAAGAAGTAAGGATTCTACATTAGGATTTAATTATGATATCAAAACATATCATAAAACAGAAAATGATTTATTAATCGAAGATATTAAGAAAACCACCGGATTAAAGAAAGTATTAATTTTAAGTGATGATACAGTAGATGAGGATTCTTATGATGCGAATGTATTTGTAACATTAATTGAATGTACAAAGACATTCCCAAAAAGAGAAGGAATTACCTTCATTACTGAATTATTAGATTCAAGAAATCTATCTTCAGTTAAAGATTTTGATATTCATAATACAATCATTTCAAATAAGATGATGTCATTATTAATTTGTCAATTAGTAATGAATGAGGATTCAAGAAACTTCTTTGATAATTTATTAACAGTT
>Ga0247610_10005879_pt1 | contig 12851 bp, 8 predicted proteins | sample 174DNAGHGhighgp2_FD_193483 | JGI IMG/M metagenome (GOLD analysis project Ga0247610, IMG submission 193483) | Sheep rumen microbial communities from Palmerston North, Manawatu-Wanganui, New Zealand - 1742 DNA GHGhigh gp2 | ecosystem: Host-associated > Mammals > Digestive system > Stomach > Rumen ...
AGCGCTTGCACAAGAACCTGGATGCAGATTTGTGGAAATGACCGAGAACTACCGAAGCGAACAGCACATCGTCGATGCTGCTAACAGCTTTGTCCGTTGCATTCGGAAAAGGATGAAATCCACTCCTATCGTCTCCATGAGTACACACAAGGGATGGGTCAGCGTAGTGCATCATCAGTCGCAGCTGATGTATGAACCATTGGTAGAGGACATGATCCAAAACGGCAGAGAAGGCAGCACAGCTGTGCTTACACAAACAAACGAGGAAGCGGTCATCACCGTCGCTTTATTACGAAAGCATGGCATCAACAGCAAGCTCGTTCAATCAATGGATGGAATTCGCTTCTGGAACTTGGCAGAAATGCGCTATTTTCTGAAATACATCGAACATCGCGTAAAATCGCCAATGATTGAACCCGAAGTTTGGGAAGCAGCGAAATCTGCAACATTCCGATCATACGAACAGAGCGAAAGTCTTTCGTATGTAACACGTTGCGTTGAACTCTTCGAACAAACAAACAAGCAAAAATACCTCAGCGACTTCAAGGAGTTTGTGTTTGAGTCGTCCATAGAGGACTTTTGTGATTTTTCGTGTAGCGAGGTGCTTGTATCCACCATCCACAAGGCAAAGGGTCGCGAATTCGACAATGTCTTTATGCTCATAGCCGACAACTACAGCAGGAACGACCATCTGATGAGACGTTTCTTCGTGGGGATGACGCGCGCAAAGAAGAGATTGTTCATCCATACGAATGGTAATTGTTTCGACCGTATGGATGCCGACTCGTTCAGGACAGACCAACTCGATTACGCCATGCCCGAAGAGGTAGTGCTGCAGTTGTCACATAAGGATGTGTACCTTCGTTTCTTCAAGGACAGGAAGAAGGAGGTGTTGGCATTAAGGGGTGGCTCGCCTCTGAGTTTTGCCAACAACATTCTCTATGACGCAAGGACGGGTCTCTCGGTTGCCATGCTTTCGAACAAGATGCAGCAGACACTGGCAGAATGGCGTAGCAAGGGTTATGAGGTGGTTTCTGCCAGAACCCGTTTTGTCGTGGCATGGAAACCGAAAGAAGCTCCCAAGGAAGAACCCGAATCCGCTGTTCTCCTTGCCGATTTGCTGCTTAGAAGACCCTCCCCAGCCCTCCCTGTGAGGGAGGGAGTAGTCACCCAGCCCCCTCCAGCTCCCCCAAGGGGGAGTGAATAACCATCCGGACGGCTTCTCCTCCCTTTGGGGAGGTTGGGAGGGGCTGGCTGGGTATATTCCCCCTCCCTCACAGGGAGGGCTGGGGTGGGTCTTTTTATATTCTGAAAAAGATGTCCATGCTATTGCACTCTTCCCCATACAAGTTGAAGCTCTGCAACAGTTTGTCGCCTTCATAAATGGCATCTACTTGCAATGCTATTTCGTCGTCGCAACGAAATGTTCCGCTTTCCAAGTCTTTCATCGGGAACTGGTAATAACGGCCTCCATTGGTGAAGACCACACGGATGTAATGCTTTTCGTTTCGATACGTGAGGGTCAGAGGAAGGTTGAGCGGCTCGAAGCTCCATCCCACTTGGTCCGTGTTCACATAGAAGAACTTGTATTGGCCCGTTATGTCAATACTTCCATACTCAGAAAGCGCCTGACTCAGGTCGGCATCCACATCCACAATCTTGGCAAGCAGTTGGCAAGGGAAGTTGTGGAAATACAATTTTCCATCATCCGTAATGAGTAATCGGGCATCTGCTACCTTTTCACGATGGACATTATGAGCAGTCATCTCCTTCACAGAACCGTCAGGCTGCACTTCATTCACCTTTTCGTATGTTGTAAGACTGTCCATATAAATCACATTATAACTGCCAGAATAGCTGCCAGCAATGGCATGATAGAATGCTTGCTGTTGCTTCAAGGAAAGGCGAGGAGCATCTTCATCACGATGGCAAGAAGCAAGGAAGAAAACCGCAGCCATCACGAGGAAGGCCTTCAAATAAGAAATACGTTTCATAATGATTATGGCAATAACATTACATTTTCGTGGCAATTATTATTCCGTAGTTATCTTACGGATGGTCACGGTGCCGTCGCTACGAGTTATCTTCATGACCATGATGCCCTTCTGAGCCTTCTCCAGACGTCGTCCGTCGGTGGTGAAGAACTCCACTTTGCAGTCGTCGGTCAAGATACCGCCGATGCCCAGATACATCTCCTTCAGACGGGTCATCATCTGCGTCACTTCATTCAGCTTTTCCTCAGCCGTATCGCGGTCGTATGCGCCGTCGGTGTAATTGTTCAGGACATCGACATACAAAGCCCTGGCTTCGATCACCAAGCCATCATCGTTCTGGGCTCCGTCAATGGTGTTCAGGGTTGCCGACAACTGCAACAGCGCATTACCAAGCTGCTCATAGACGACACCCGTCATAAGCAGATCGCTGATCATGGCATTGACGTCGCTGCGAATCTGCTCAACCTGACTTGTCTCATAGATGGTACAACCTGCGATGCCTTGCAGCAGCTCTCTGGCTTTCTCCAGCAGAACCTTCGACGTGAGCTTCTGATCGTAGTCGGAAATGATTTGACTGAGGTTGTTGACGTCGTGGTCCACCTCATACTCCATGAAGACGTCCTTCGAGTCGGTAGCTTGAGCCATAGCCGTGTAGAGCGCTGCCAAAGCGTTGAACATAGCCTCACCCTGGGCAGCGGCCACAGCCTGAGTAGCATCGTCTATAGCCTTGACCAATGCAGCATGTTCGCTGCGCCCCATCAGCTCGCCCGTCAGCTTTTGAGCTTCAGTCACAGTATTCTCGAGCACTGGTTGCACCACATCGGCCTTAAAGCCGTGATAGATGAGCTTGAAGTTGTCCCAGATGGCCCAGCTGTCGCCTGCCTGGTTGGTCTTGCCGGTAACTCCCACTTTCACAATTTCGTATGGGTCGGCCACGATGCCATAGGCCGACTGCGTATATAATCCCTGAGAGAAGGCCAATGCCGAGTTGTACATCTCGTTAGGATACCAGCATCCTTCGCCGTCAACAAATGGTGGCAGGTTGTCGGGATAGAGCAATGACGGATCGGTGATGTAGATGTCGCCGAAGGGCACTTTCTCGTCGTAGATGTTCATGAGCGGGGTCTTGCTGTCGTTGATATAGACATAGACAGGTGCTCCGCCAGGCTTCACGTAGTTGATCTTCTGTGCCGTGTATGCATTCCAGGATGACTGGTCGCGCAGATAGCGGTAGAAGCCCTGCACCTGTATCTCATAGACGCCGAGGGGCAAATCGTAGACATATTGGAAGATGTCGAAATTAGGACAGTTCCAGGCTTCGAAGCACTTGTTGTCAGCCGTACCAGCCACTCCGACATTGCCGCTGGGAGTGAAGGAGGTACCCCAGTAGTTGCTGTAATCTTCAAAGTCAGGGTTCTTGATCATGAATGTCAGGTCGGCTCCGTCCTTTGGGTGATTCGTCATATCGTGATAAGCATCCCAGAACCTGTCGTAGAGTGGCTTCAGCTCATCATTGTCCATCGTCATGGCAGCGAGGGCAGCCTTGGCTTCAGCCACCACGGCAAGCATCGTCTGGCAGGCCTCGTCGATGAAGCTGCCGCTGTTGGCCAGCGTCTCTGCCTGCTCCAGCGTATTGCTGAGACTCTCCCACATGCCGGCGTTGTCCCACCAGGCCTGGTAGGCCTTTTCCAGCGCCTCGACACGGGCTTTCACCTCATCGTAGGTAGCAGCAGTGCGCAACGCCTCAAAGGCCGCCTGATAGCGTTCCTTGACCACTGGCGATGCCTTCTCACGGAACTCCCTGGCCTGGCAGTCGACCAGCACATGGTCGCGCCACAGCTGTGCAGCCTCGTCGCCAGTGCCATAGTAGGTGAGACGGAAATCGTCGAAGACGCTCCAATCGTTGCTAATCACCACCCACGTCTTGTCGACGCCGATGGTCAGCTCGTCTTCGTAAAGGCCGATCACCAGAGTGTTGTCGTACAGGTCAAGCTCATGCATGTAGTACTCGGCTGCCACCAGGTTCAACGGCACATACTTCGTCACACCATCTTCAGTGTCGCGGTACGACACCTCCGTGCCCTTGTTCTGCTTTTTCTCCTGTGCACCCTCGAAGATACACTTCAGATGTACTTCATTGAAAGTGTTTTCAGTGTTAGCAAACAACGTGGCCGCATTATATATATCATCTCGGTTGCGGTAATGTGTATAAGCATCGTTGATGGCCCCCGGACGGTAGAAGGCTTTCACGCTTACGGCATAGACGCCATGAGGCAGGCCGCTCACCGTCTGGTAGGTTCTGTAGAACTTGTTCAGGTGCTGGGCGTTGTCATTGCCGCCCAATGTAGTAAAAGCATCGCCTTCCCAGCCTGTCTTCACGTCACCATTGTCGAAACTGGGGTTCACCAGCTTGAAGGTCATGTCGAGTGGATTCTCAACGCTTGCCTGGGCAATCTCCTCGTCGGTCTGTGCCCACACCTCATGACTGCTTAGGCATAGCCATGCAGCAGCAAGACAAAGTAATGTTCTGTTCATAGTTCTATTATTTTTCATGTTATTATTTTTCTATGGTGCAAAATTACTAAAAAAAACGACTTATGATGCATTGAAGCGGAAAAATGAAGAAATAATTGTTTCGAAGTGGGACAAAGTAGCAGAAAAACGCAGGAATAAACTAAAAGAGCAGCAAAATCAATGACTGCTCATTTTTGTAGATAGTTGTGCCAACTGCGATGTTATAGCCATGATTATTGAATTGATTGTTATTGGCTTAGATAATAAGTCTCTTTTCATTTTCAATAATAGAACTGATTTACTCCCGAATTATTGCTTTATTGATGTGTTTTTCTTGTTGGGAAAGAAACATCAAGATGTTATCGTTACCGTCAGAGTTAGAGTCACATATCATCACTTTCATCTGAACCTCAATACAATGATAGTCCTCTTCGTTGTTGCCTCTGTATGTACCTTTATATACATTACAGATTGGCTTTTGCTCTCCTGTCAGCCAGAGAAACATGGATGCAGACCAAATTCACAACTCCACACAACTCTCAACAAGAATGGTCTCATTCACCATGTCACTGTTGAAAGTATTCCAGAAGTCCGTGATAATCTTCCTTGGTTCATCCACGCCAAGTATTCGGAATCGCTTACTAACGTCCATCTCCTGCTAGTCTTCACCCACACCAAGTAAAATCAGTTCCCAAATAGTATTGGCAAACACCGATTAAGTAACCCAAACCGACTTTAGTACCTCAACTTTTGCATTCCAGGGTCACTCACCCACCTTTCTGCAATGCTTCTTTTATCGCATTCTCGTCCATAATCCTATTTCGTTTGCAAAGTTAATCGATTATATTTATAAATACTATTTATTCACTTTACCTGCCAAGCTCTACAGTCTTGTACAAAAAATATTTTGTTATAATCAGTTTGAATTTTCGATGAAACTCTATACTTTTCAGTTTCATCTTGTACTCGATAAGGCAAACATATAGCAAGCCAATATTCTTTTATAGATTCATTACTCTTACATTCTTTATATTTTAGTAATTTATCATTCTTTTCTTTTATTATTTCCAATATAATGTTATCATCAACAGAAGTCATACTCTCAACAAATCCCAATTGATAATCAATTACAGATTTTGTTGCATTGGGAATCAAGTCAGCTTCAGCACAAGCTATAAACTTATTAACTATAAATGCATTGGTTGGGAAAAGAAAATTATCAATTTCTCTAAAGATGACTTTTTCATAATCATCTAAGTTATCTATATAAGGAAATAAACCACCAGCAAGACTAATGCGAATTCTATATCCAGAATCTTTAGGATAATATTTTTTATCCTTTTCTCTATTATCGAATTCTCTTATATAAGACTCCAAAATCTTTTCGAAATCATTATAGGCTTTAAGTTGCAAATTCCCTCTAACTTCTTCATTACTGTTAGCTTTTAGATAATATCTTTCAGCATAATCGGTTACTTCAATTCCAATTTCCTTGTTTTCAAATGAAGGTATGCATATATCAGGTCTATCTCCGCACATACTAGAATTGGGAGTATATCCTATACTTCGAATCAGAGGGGATATTTTTGATAATTCTTTATCTCGCTTTGATTTAGAATTGTTTGTAGTTTTCATCTTTATCTAAAAATTAAAATTCATCGCTTTCTATTTCATTCTTAATTGCTTTTAATCTATCCCATGCAGCATCCACATCCAAATACATAGATGCATATTCTATATCCAACAATTCATCAGATAGCAAATTGTCATATTTCTTAGTTTCTTTTACACTTCTCATTATTAACGGACAAAGTTCTTCCGCCTTTGGTTTAGGATACTTAAGTATTTTTAAAACATCTTCTTTAGAGAGTCCATGAATGAAAATATGGTTAAACCCTAGAATTTTATCCAAATACAAATTGGCAATTAGGCTAATTGTTCTATTTGTTTTTGAGCCAGCCCATGTCAGTAATATATACTCTTCCTCGTAAAGACAAATATCTTTATCTAAATTATGTTTTTTAAAATACGTACGAGCACTATACAAACAATTTAGTGCATCCGTTTTTTTATCAAGATATGAATAGACATCATTAGACAGGTATATATCTTTCATCTTTTGGACAATTATCTTGTCTATATCTGCGCCCTCATTTCGGAAAATGGGCAAAACTCCAAAATTGCAAGGAATAACGTAAGCTTTTTTTGCTTTATAGTCAATTTCTGAAACACTCCATTTTTTGCCTCCGAGAATTACACAAACTCCAATACCTATTTTGTCTGCCATTATTGAGCCGATATTTTCTCCATTTTGTGAATTCACTATATATAATTCTGGATATGTTGTGAAAGCAGCATAAAATTCTTTGTCTAATAAAATGTCTTCTCCAACAGTTCCTATAATAATTTGACCATTGCCAGTTTGTTGTATTACGTCAGCGTTTCCTAAGTCTTTTAATAAATTCAAGAATAGACTTGGAGATACATTCCTAAATGCACCATTTTTACACAATAGTAACCAGCCATCTTGTGGATTAAAACTTCCAAATTGGGCTATTACAGATAAAACCTGTTGGATAAGTGTGGAAAGATGAATACCTTTAACATTCGGAATCTCATATTTATGCTCCATCAGTAACTCAATTACAGCAATATTTTGGAAAAGATTACTTTTCATCAAATTCAATAAATCAGCATTTTCCCCTGTATAGTCACTAGAATATATCCTCAATATAGATGCTTCGTCCCTTCTTCCAGAACGTCCTAATCGTTGTCTTAGGCTTGACACAGAGTTTGCTGTTTCAATCTGAACGATTGATTTTACTTTTCCGATGTCAACACCCAACTCTAACGTTGAGGTACAAATTGCTGTTATTGGCATCATTCCTGATTGAAGCTCATGTTCTACCTTAGTCCTTGTTTCTTTTGAAATACTTCCATGGTGAATCCTAAATTCATTAGGAACCTTTTCACAATCTGATTTGTCATTTAACAATATACTGAAAGCTTCACATTCTTGTCTGTTGTTTGTAAATACCAAATTATTAGAACCTCTCAGCCGTAAAAACAAATCATCAGCAATTGTCTTATCTATTTGATGTTTTTCATTATATCCATAGGTATATTCTTTTATTAACACTTTTATCTCATGGCTGCTCTTCCCTTGTTTTGGCACAACACACGGAATGCTATGATCTTGTCTGAGAAAATCTTCAACTATTCCATAGTCTGAAAAAGTAGCACTCATTGCAATTCTTGGAATATGTTTCCCTGTAACATGTTCTATTCGCATCATTAGGGATTGTAATTGTTTGCCACGCTCTGTTGTTATAAATGCATGAAGTTCGTCAATTACGACATATTTTAAGTAACCAAAGGCCTTTTTTAGCTGAAAATGATGATGTACAAAAAGAGCCTCCAATGATTCAGGAGTAATAATAAGAATTCCGTTCGGATTTTTTAAAGAATTATGCTTTTTAGTGCTTGAAATATCACCATGCCACGGAGTTACGTTTATTGGCATGTCATAGGTCATGTCCTGTAAACGTCGATATTGATCATTAATAAGTGATTTTAGTGGACTTATATATAGCACCTGATAGCCACTAACACTTCCCCATTTAAGAATATTAGTCAATATAGGAAGAAAAACTGCTTCTGTTTTTCCACCTGCAGTAGCAGCGCTAATTATAACATCACAATTATCATCAAGAATGGGAAGAATGGAATTTTCTTGGATATCTTTAAGAGAAGTCCATCCTTGTTTCCATACCCATTGCTGTACTTTCGTGTCAAGTAAGTTGAATGATGATGACTGTTGCTGCTTCATACTAAAACTTAAAGTTTAAAAGTTGCAAACTCATCTTCTTCATTTGAGTTTAATTCTCCATAAGATGTTAGAACATTTTCTATTTCTGTCGACTCCACTTCTTTCTTAATTTCAATTTTTTCAATAATGTCATACCATTTAAGTGATGGGTATTGTTCAAGAATGGATAGCAAATCCAGAAAACCTTTAATCGTATTTCTTGGTGTTCTGAAATAACTATCACCAACTTTATTGAAACAGTAATTCATATAGGCAACGAGAGCCTCGTCAGGTAAGAGATAATTATCCTCTATGCCATAAGCAAAAACATTTCTCAAATTTTTAAGAAGCACATATAGCTCTTCTTTTGACAAACAAGATAAACGAATAACAGTAGAATTATAATCAATTAATCCCAACTGCATAGAAAAATTATTCTCTGCCAATCTTGAACGCAATGCTTCATAACTATACAAACCTCTACGCGTATCTGTCAAGAACTCAGGAGTACCGCTCATTACAAATCCAATGTTAGAAATGGTTCCTTGAAGGGTGTTATTAAGAATACCAAGAATTTCTTCATAATTCATCTTTCTAGAAATACCGTTAGCTGCTTTATAGAGATTCACCATTTCATCCAAATTGACAAGTAACCCCTTATAACCAGCTTTTTTTACTAATACAGAATACAACTTTAATGTATTGAAGAATGATGCGTCATTAATAAAGTCTCGTATACCAAGGTCTCTCATCGTATCTGTTTTAGTAGCATATTCTCCCTTTAACCACTTTAACACACAATTTTTTAAAGTATCATTTCCTGTATCAAATGCTTCCCAATACTTATTAACAACATATGCAAAACTATGACCATTAGGGAAGTCGTTTAAATCGTTCAGCAGGTTCTTGATAGCAAAAGAAATATCAACTTTATCTGAGAATGCTTTCTCTTGTGCTATAGAGATAAATTTTTCTAATATATTTGTTAATGCATTTCCGTCTTGTTTTGTACGAGTAGATAAACTTGTTACTAAATCAGCCAATAACCTTCTTGCCTGCCCTCCATTTCCATATAAACGCTTAAATGGGGATAAATCTGCATTCATGGTTACTAATCCTTTCTCTAAAGCAATGCTTCTCAAAAGTGACAAGAAAAAAGTCTTACCAGAACCATAATCTCCAATAACTAGTCTAAAAGAAGCTCCGCCATCTGCAATAGTTTCCACATCCTTTACGAATGATTTCAGTTCTTCACTTCTTCCAACTTGAATATGTTGTAGACCTATTCTTGGAACAACTCCACTTCTAAGAGATTGTATAATAGTTTCTCGCTCTTTTGGCTTAATTAACTTTTTCATATCAATGCATCTTTATATTCTGTCATTACATAAATATTTTCACCATCATCTTCTAAAACGATATCGTCAACTTTTGATAATGCATAGTCATTTATTTGCTCTAAAACAGACCCAATCATCTTTTTTCTTTTTTTACAGACGGTTTCAACTTCTTCAAACGACCAAACATCTTTAGTGAAGAGTATTTTCAAAATCTCCATAACAGCTCCTGATAATTTTAACCTGAAATCTTCAGTAATTTCTGAATCTACGAAAATGTCAGATAAAATTTTCTGAGACTCTTTGGTTTCTTCTTCTATCCTTTTGAGTTGTGAAGTATTCAAAATAACATCTGAATGTTTATCGTTTGTTGTATTCTCTTCTCTCCATCTATTTGTTGATTGAGGTAGTGGTGTGACACGAGATACATTTGTTCCATTTGATGACATAAATTTAACATAATCCTCCAAAGACATATTCTCATACTTCTTATTGGAATAGAAATTGATATAAGATTTCCGTATACTTATTAAATAAGCGGAAAGTTTCTGTTGTAAAAATCTATCTCTATTATTAAAATTCCATTTAATAAATAGCCCTTCGGACTTTTGGTAATATTCCATCATTTGTATGATTTTTTCTTTATTTTTCCCTTTAGTAGTAATAAAATTCCAGTTCCATTTGCTTATATCTTCGTCAAGATTGAATATTTTTATCAATATCTTTACAATAGCTTTTATTTCTGGGCTATCTATGTATCTTTTAGTTTTAGTTAGTCCTCTCTTAATAGATATATAGTTCCTTTCTTCTTGTGATTTAGACATTAAGTTTTTTTGGTATTTCTCATTTGCAGCACCTAACTTTACACCCTTATTTCTTTTAGCAGCAAGCGCAGCCTTAGTCATTTCATGGATAATTGTTTTTTGAAGCTTTGCAGCAAAGGAGAACTTTTCTAATATACTTGAATCCAAGTCTGTTATAGTTGCAAAATCGACATCCATATTAATCGACAAACATACTAACCTAATCCTTTTTACAGTAAAAACAGAGTCTAAGATTCTTTGTAGTTCTATTGCAGACCGACCAATACAAGAGATTTCAGATACAATTAGAATATCTCTTTCTTGTAGTTTGGGAAATAAATAGATACCTAATTTTCGCTTGTTATAAGAATCCTTCTGTTTCGTATCATCTTCCCAAACGAATTCGTCTATAGAAACGGAATGATTAATAGCCCACTCTTGTATATTTTTTACAGAGGTATTATTTACTTTTCTACAATATGCGTAAACCATATGAACATTATGAATATTTTTATTATGATGCCACCAACAAATCTTTAACATCATGATGCCCTGGAAATGTCATATAATTGTTGCAACGAGGGCTGAACTTTGTTGGTCATCATTAAAAAATCAGTACCAAGATAACTTTCCATCTGTTCTGAGAGCCAAGTATCAGTTTTATTCTTCTCTGCTAAAACAGACTTAATACAGTTTTAGTGCGTCTATATTTATAGGCGTTACGGGTGCAAATATAATGAAAATAATGCAAGAAATAAATAATATTGGAGAAAACATCGTGTGGTTTCTCTGTCTAGTCGTACAATGTCATAGTGTTAAGGTCTTTAACGGTTAACGTTATTTTGAACCACGAAAGAAGAAAGTCTTCTTTGCAAATGATATCTCCTTCAATTCTTCTTTTCTTTTTTAGGAATGGTTTTGGAGCGGTAATCTATGGGATTTACTGAAGCAGTTTCGGGGATTTTCTGAAGCGCATTTGGGGACTGACTGAACCTTTAGCTCGGCGAAAGCCAACCGTTCCTTTGGATTTAACTAGTTGCCGAGGGCTCGTTATCGAAACGGCGAGCCCTCGGCGTTGCGATAACGAGGGCTCGCTTGAAAAACATTGAGGGCTCGATATTTTAGTAAAATCGGAGGAAAGGTTCAGTTCAATCAAAGGAGGGCGCTTGCAAAAGCAAAGGTAAGCACCAGTAAAAGTGCAAAACAACTAATGCCAATAGCCTAATTACCACGGAGCGTATGGCTTGCCTGTTCCTGGGTCTTTAGGCCATTCCTCTTCTTCTTCGTCGATGATGTCGAGCGTTTCATTGACAGAGACCTCAAATAGAGTGTGCTCCAATTGCAATTCATGCTCCCTCAAAGTGGGGGTTTGGTATGCTCGTCTGCCGTTATTGACAATGGTTATGATATTTTTCTTCATGTTCGTTTTCTCCTATCTTTATTTTACAATATACTTTTTGCCATTCTTCACGTAGATGCCCTGACGAGGCACTGTTGTCAGTCGGCGACCAGCCAAGTCGTAGATGATGCCGTCGTCTTCGGTGTTGTCCTCCACTGCTTCGATGGCGTTGAGTTCGTCAGAGCCAGTGCCGAAGCTCAGGAATGAAGGTGCACCTGCTGCACTGCTGAGGGTGAGGTAGCCACGCCCTGCAGGGATGGTCTCGCCCGTCCAATGATAGAAGCCTACGCCGTTGCTGCCCTTCACCAGCATGTAGGTGTTGGCAGGAGTCTCGATAGGTGTCGATGTGCCTTGGAGTTCGTTGCCTTCGAGTGTACCCGATACGCCGTCGGCAGAAGTCAAGTAAGCGGTTTTTGCAGTGGATTTTAGCAATACGGCGTTGCCAGCAGGGATGGTGTTGTCAGCCACCTTGTTCAGAATCGCTTTCGTCTTGTCGCTGTTCACTTTGGCTGTATAGACGATGGTGTTTTCATCGGCGGTATAGGATGCGTCACTGTAGAACGTAGCCCAGTAGTTGCCCTCGTCGTCGCTGTTGAGAGTCACTGATTCTGTTTTAGAATCATTGACAACAGGGCGTATGCACTGACCGTCGGTACGACCACCATACTCGTACCAGCCCCAGTCGTCCCATCCGAGGTAGTAGGCGCCACCTACATCATCTGGATTTGAAGAGCGCGACCAGTAGGCACCGCCATCAAGAAGCATGTCGTCGATACGCCAACCAGTGATAGGCAGGAAGATGGTGTTGTCGTTAGGACCCTTTACCTCGTAGCCATCGACACCTTGAAGGATGGTCTGAGTCCATGTGCATTCGTTCCTCAGTTCTTCTAACTGCTCATTGCTTGGCATGCGCCACCGACTGCCCCAGTTGACGTATGCGGCATCTGCTGAAAGGGCGACTGAACATCGTGGGATTTGCAGAGGTGGAGGACGAAG
>Ga0247610_10005880_pt1 | contig 12848 bp, 2 predicted proteins | sample 174DNAGHGhighgp2_FD_193483 | JGI IMG/M metagenome (GOLD analysis project Ga0247610, IMG submission 193483) | Sheep rumen microbial communities from Palmerston North, Manawatu-Wanganui, New Zealand - 1742 DNA GHGhigh gp2 | ecosystem: Host-associated > Mammals > Digestive system > Stomach > Rumen ...
CAATCCCCAATCCCCATTAATATTTCATAAAATATCGTGAAAATTTAAATATAATTTAAAATAAATAATTTTATCAAAATATATTCAATATTTAGTAAAATGGAAAACAAAGATTTTTTATCAGAAATATTCAACCAAGAAGACAAAGAATCTCTCCAGCAATACCAAATCATGAATTTCAAAAACATACCCAAATTACTCCAAACATTCCAAAAGGATGAAAATACTAAAAAATATCCTTTAACTCTCGAAAATATTTCCGATATTTTTCAATTTTTAAAATCATCCTTTAGAACCTTCCGTATTAATATTATATACTTCAATAAATATTCAAATAATCAATTATATGAAATATTCATTGACTTTTATCTAAATAATGATTATTCATCTGAAGAATTAGACGATTTATGTCTCCAAATTATAGATATATTAATAAATAACATAGACATATCAAAATCAATACTTGATTCAGTGATAGAAAAATTCGCAAAATATTTTTATTCTTTAGAAGAGCCAACACCGAGTTATATATATCTTTCCAAATTATTAAAGTTATTAAATCATTTATATGGTGTCGATTTAAACATAAAAAAACCAAAACATTATTATTACTTTAGTGGCTTGGAAAAATACGAAAGAAATTTTATTAATTATCCTTTGGAAAACCCAAATCAAACTATGAGTATTACCCTATGGTTCAAAGCTTGTAATAATCAAAAAGGTGAAATACTGTCTTTAACAAATAGTAAATATAATAGTATAATAAGACTAGAAATAGAAAAAAATGAATTATGTTTAATCCATCGTCAAAATAATTATATAATAAAAACTGATTTTTATTCCAATGATTTTAATAGTTTATCTTTTTATATAAAATTTTCCAAGAAAAAAATCTCAGTCGCTTTATACCTAAATGAAAAACTAGTTTTAAAAGAACAATCTATACAAGATACCGAGGATAATGCTAATGCTAATTTGTTATTATTAGGTAAAAATTTCTTTGGTGAAATGACCTCAATACTGATAGGTAAAAGTATCATTAATTTCGAAGATTATAAACAGTTATCATTAACTTTTCCTTTTGGATTAATTAATGAAAAAGATATTATTAATTTCAACAATGAATTCAGTAAAGTAGCTTTAAATTTGAGAAGTATCCATTTGCCATATGGAGGAAAATTTAATTTATATAATAATAAAAAAGTCGATTTAATTTTTGGAGAAAATACCGGGGTTAATATTTATCATTCTTTCCAGAAAAAAATAAATTTATTAGGTGGAATGAATATTATCCTGCCAATAATTGAACTATTATATTTAAATATCCAATTATGTATAGAGCATAAGGATTTATACTATTTATTTTTCGAAATTATTTTAACAATTTTGAAATATAAGAAAAAAAACGTCCAAAATGCGATAAATAGTAAATTCTTTATGATATTGAGTATTTTTATAGAAAAAATGCCAGAGGAATTATTTGATAAAAAAATACATCAAATTATTATAGACTTAGCTATAAATATTTTCTTTTATCATAATACTATTCCCTTATATTTAGATTATTGCAACTATGTTTTACTAAACGAGAAAATAGTTTTTAAATTCATCGCATCAGAGCAAGTTGATTGTTGGGACCAAATCTATAAATATTACGAACAAGGAGAGAAATTCGCTTTACCCATAAATAAATTAATCACAATTATAACATGTAATGATAATAAATATTCAACAGGGAATGAAATATGTTGCAAAAAACATTATGAGTGTTATTTGAAAGAATATAAACCCAAAGGGATTAAAATAATGGAACCAGATTTTGACACCAAAACAGAAAATTTATTTTTGTTATTAAAAAGTATTATTTTAACTGATAAAAACAAAGAAAAAAATTATAAAGACATTGCCAATATATTACCTTTTAATAATTCTCCTTGTTTAACCGGTAAAATTTTGGAATTTATCATTGAACAATTCACGAAAAAAGGAGAAAATAAAGAAAAGGAAAAAGAATGCAAAAAAGTTAAAGAAATTATTTTTAATTTATTCAAGAGCGAAGAATACAAAATTATTTTGTTCAATTTATTATTTAATGAATTCCTCGATATTAAATTTTCTGTCATTAAACTGGTATTTTTATTATATGAATACAACAAAAAAAAATTTGATTTTTCTTTCAAATTCATAAAGGAAAATATTATACCAAAAAGCACCACTGTTAATTTCAGATATAATAATTTTTCTCCTCTTCCTGAAGATACTTATTCTTTAGCGGAACATTGTATAAATAAAATATTAAAAATGAATACAATAACGTGTTATGAACATGATAATATTTTATGTTATTCGGTCTTTAATGCAAGTTATTTGTCTGAATTTTATAACAAATTTATTAATTTATTTATCGAATTTTTGGTTAAAAATAACGAAAAAAGTGAAGAAATTTTGGATATATTATTATACCTATGCAAGAATTTAAATATAGAAACAACATTGACTTTATTTAATCAATTGAATTTATTCGATGCTAAAAATATTAATTTACAAAAAAAAGTTTTCACTTTTATTCCTATGTTAAATTACTTATTTGAAACTTTGACCTATTATTCCTTATATAAAAACTCTGTATATGAATCGGCTTATAAATTAATTATAAACATAGTTTTTAAAGTCAAGGATAAAAAATTAAAACTTCTTATTATCGAATATATTATTAAATATTATTCTATAATGAAGAACAAAGACTCGATACAACCTAATAATAATTTAAATATATTGATAAGTAAAACCTTAACCCGATTTTTAAATGAAATTGCCCAAGAGTATTTAACAGTTGAAAAACTCGAAAAAGAAAAGGATTTCGTAATTGAATTAACCTCAATCCTATTTGACTATATAACAATTTTTAATCAGGATAAAAAATTATATAAAGTTTTCACAACAAAAACCAAAGATAAATATATATTTTCTTCTTTTAGTGGAGTTTCCTTAATATGTCCTTTTATTCAAGGATTGAACATAAGAGAATATGAATCCAACTTAAAAAATCCTAAATTAGAACAACAATGGTGGGATTATGATATTGTTGTTAAAATTTTGAAATTATTTCAAAATGAATTTAATATATCTTCTTCATTTTTAAAGGATAAGGATATAAAAACAACATTAGATAAGGTATTATATATATATGATAATTTAATTTTCAAAGATGAAATAAGTGATAAAAATTTCGGTAAAATTAAAGATTCATTATATATTGGGGCTGAATCTGAAAAAAATAATCCATTAATAAAAATAATTTTATATTTATACATGCTATCTTTGAATTTATGCAAAGACGAGGAAGAATACGAAAACTTACTTAAACATTTTGTTGAATACAATGAATTCATAATATTAGTATCCACTAAGATACCTCAAAGTACAAATACCCAAGAACAAAATAAAAAAGAATTAAATACGGACACTATTGCTTTCACATTTATGTTTTTATTTGATAATATTAATCAACCTAATGAATTCATATCAAAAAATGAAAAAATAAAAAATTTAATAATCTCAAGTTTTAATGAACTAATATCTTTATGTTTGTATATTTATATTATGAGAATCCCAGTTGTTAAAACAGGAATAATAAAAGGAATGTTCAAAAAAGTGAGATCGAGTTTCATAAAAGCCACACCTTTAAATTTAACGCCACCTTTTGAATTAATTTCGGAATTTTTGGTTAAAGTAGAAAATAAAGAAAATGAAATTATAAATAAGATTATTAGAGAAAATGAAAAAAATTTTTTGGATTTTTATTCTATATTAACAAAAAATGAAGCAATGTTGAATAATTTTAATCAAAATTGTCAACAATATATGAATAAAAAATTCGCTAAATACATTAATTTTGATTTATTAATAAATTTATCAAAAAATAGACTTATAGAAGATACTACTAATAACAAATTTAAACCAAAAGATGAAAAATATAATATTGATTTTAATACAATAAAAAATGATATAATCCCTATATTAACAAAAGTAAAAATGTCTTCAACTGAATATATTAATTATTCATATCAAACCCAACGAGCAAAAAGAAACGCATATAAATCACTAAAAAAGAATTTATTCATTTGGAATGGAGCTTGGTCCAATAAAGAATTATTTTACAAAAATAAAAACAGATTAAAATATAAATTATATAATCACCTCACAAAATCCTTAGTACGTCCTTTCTTAGTGCCATTATTAGACTTAAAATATTACACTCCAAATTTTACCAAATACAATCCCGATAACATTTTTAACAAAAATGATTTATCAATTCCATTATATAAAGATCTTGTTTTGGACATAGATAAAATAATCAACACTTACGAAAAAAAAACAGAAGATTATCAATATATAGACAACTCTGATAAAGAAGAGCAATTTCAAGCTATTAAATATGAATGTTGTTTCGTTAAACCAACTCATCATATAAAAGGTATTTTCTTATGTTCAGAAAAAGGTATTCAATTTAAAGTTTTTTTAAATCAAAAAACGTTGACTAATGATATTAATGATACTGACACTTCAAGACAAGAACAAGATATTGATTATGATAATACTCGTCATACTTGCTATGGAAGTTATTTTGTTGAACATCCAAAAAATAAAGATAATTTATATTTCAATTTTTCTTTTGAGCAAATAAAATATATGTTCAAAAGGATTTACTACTATCATCAAACAGGGTTGGAAATATATACTATAAATAATAGAAGTTATTATTTCAATTTCAAAAAGGCCTCAGTAAGGAATGAAATATTTGATAAAATATCCCCGCATTTAAAAAGTAATAAATTGAATGTAGATAATATTATAACAAAATGGAAAAAATATCAAGTGTCAAATATAGAATTATTGATGTGGTTAAATGTTTTTGGAGGACGAAGTTATAATGATATTAGTCAATATCCGGTGTTTCCATGGATTATAAGTGATTATAAAAGAGATAAAATAAAAGAAAGTGATTTAACTTCAGATAAAACATTATTTAGGGATTTGTCTTTACCTCTAGGAATGATCCCCGATAATGATAAAGGAGAAAGAAGGGATTCATATATATTAAATTTAAAGTCAACTACGACATTCTACAAAGATCAAGATAAAAGCGAAGAAAAAAAGGATTATGCTTTATTTGAAAGTCCTTATAATTACGGAACACATTATAGCAATCCTTTTTATGTAGCACATTATTTAACCAGGATTTATCCTTTTTCTTACATAATGATCGAATTGCAAGGGAATAAATTCGACGACCCCGATAGAATCTTTATATCTATGTATAATTCATATTTAGGTGCAACTACACAAAAAGGTGATGTGAGGGAATTAATACCAGAAGTGTATACTATTCCTGAAATATTTTACAATATAAATAATTTTGATTTAGGCACAAGAAGAAATAAAACAAAGGTTACTGATGTTGAATGTCCACCTTGGAGTGATAATGATCCTTATAAGTTTTTGACATATTTAAATCTCGCGTTTGAATCTGATGAAGTTAGTAGTAATATTGGATATTGGATTGACCTTATTTTTGGATTTAAACAAAGAGGAAAAGAAGCTGAAAAATATAACAATATTTATATGCATAATTCCTATCCTGATTTAGTTGATATAGAAAATATGAGTATCGAAAAAAAAAGATATTATTATAGATTTGTTGAATTCGGATCTTGTCCTAAACAATTATTTAAAAAGCCGTTTGATAAAAAGGAAAGCTATAGTGGATTTAAGCAAATTATTGATAAGGATGTAAGTGTTATAACAATTGAATTAAAAAATAATAAAAAAGAAAAAGAAAAAAAGGAAGACAAGAATGAAAAAATTGATATTATTGAATTAATAAAAGAAAATACGAATATTCAAAAATATTTCCCTTTGGCTAAAAAAGGTGCCAAACTTTTTTATTCTAATTATAATGGTATTCATTTAAGTCAAAAGAAAATAAATGAAGATACTTATAGATACGATCAAACTTTATTAATTTACGGTTTCGGAATACAATTTGAAAAATACTTTATAGGAAATAATCTTATAACAGATGATCCTCCATGTATAATGTATGGCGAAGGAAGATTTTTATTAGAAGGGGGATATCTAGATGGGTTAATGCTGCTTACTGATTTCAATGTCAACAGTTGCGAAAAAATATACAATCCCAATGACAAATCCCCTGTTACTTGTATTGTAATAAACAAAGAAGAAAATATAGTTATTGTTGGAAATAATATTGGAATTATTTATGCTTATGAAGTAAAAGATATTACATATTTGTTAATTAAAAAAATTCAATATAATCATAAAGCGATAAATTATTTATTCCTTTCTGATGAATTAAACGCTTTCGCTTCTTGCAGTGAAGATAAATATGTTAATATTTATTCCTTACCTAATTGCAATATAATTCATTCTTTAGAAATTGAAGAGCCGGAATTTGTTTTATTAAGTGGAAAGCCACTTCCTGTTTGTGTTATTTATAGTAAAAAGAATCAAAAACTTTTGGTATATAGTGTAAATGGTCATTTCATCAATGAAGTAAAAGTAGATAATAAACCACAATATCCTATAATCTATACCAATAAACATTTTAGAGATTATTTGATTTATTCCATAAGAGGAAGTATTTATATAAGAAGTTTGCCCAATTTGGAATTATATAATACTATTAAATTAAATCCTAATAAAAATTTAGATTTAAATAATATATATTTACAATTCTATAGAAATAAAAATGGGAATGAACAATTGTATGCTCTTGATCAATCTATACAAACACTTTATATTATTGGAGATTCGGAAAATTAAAATTAAAAGAGATGAAAATACTATTCTTGTATTAATAAATATTTATTTGTTATATATTTAAATATTCCTGTGTTATATAAAGTATATAATAATTAAATAAAAAGATTTTGGAATGGTAATTAATTAAATTTGCTTTTATTTAATAAAAATTTTATTTTAATTATTTTAATTATAATAAAAATAGTGAAATTATATTTAATTATTATTAAATTTTTTTTATATTGTATTTGGGGATTGGGGATTGGGGATTGGGGATTGGGGATTGGGGATTGGGCCCAATCCCCAACCCCCAATCCCCAATCCCCAATCCCCAATCCCCATATAGAGAATTTAAATTTAAAAAAAGGAATAAATTATAATATATTCCTTATCAACTTTTTTATTAATAAATTAATTAATAATGGGTAATACTGAAAAGTATTCATTAAATGATTATTTAAATGCATTTCATAATTTTAATGATTATATTAATCGCCTTCATCAAGATCCTAATAACAGAGATAAATTTATAGAAGGCTATTTTGTTAATTTATATAATTATAATGAACTTATCAAGAAAGTTAATGAATGTCTAGAACAAAGAAAAAATCCAATTCAAAATGGAAACAATGTTGCCACAAATGAAGTAAATTTTGATAAATTAAAAACTGAAGCTTTAAAAGAAGTAGCAGAAAAGATTAAAGTGGATTATAGTTTTATTATAATTAATGAAGATCTTCTCAAAGTAATATGTGATAAAGAGAAACAACCTATTCACAAGATAACATATAAAATTACAACAGAAAATAAATTATCTGTTCAAGAGAATAATCTACAAATTCAATTTAAAAATGATAAAAATAATATCATTTCCAAAGCAACAATTCTCGGAAATATAGAAATCAATGATAATAACAATAATCATAATTATAATAATAATAACCAAAGTCAAGTTCCTCTAAATAATTATGAAAGTAAATTTTATGAAAGTATAAAAATTTATATAGACAATGAAAGAGAAATTTTAACTAAACTCAACACCAATTCCAATAATATTCATCAGGGATTTTTAGTTGATAATGTATGGGTTGAGAAGTGGAAAACTTTTTCTAATTATAATAATGTTAGTAAATTATTAGAGGTTAATAATATCACTGAGGCTGATATAAAAAATAACATTAGACAAGAACTATTAAATAAAAAATTAGATTTTACCGATTTAGAATATATAGATAAATATATTCTGAAAGATATAAAAAATCTTAAATCTTCTGAAACTGCAAATAAAACATATATTTTATTAAATGCAAAATTTATAAATTTATTTATAAATAATCCAAAAGATATTGTCAATCCTAATACTTTTTATTTATCTTTTCATAAAGTAGAAATAAAAATAAATAATAATATTCCCTTTTTATCTTTTCAAGCAAATGGTAATACCATATTTAATATACCTAATAATATTTCCAATATCAATTCAATGCCAGCAAAAATAAACCCAAGCATTATTCCAACTAATAATTTATATCATTCTCAATTACTAAAACATTTGATAAGGTTTCCTTATTTCAAAAAAGAATTAAAAGCCTCAAATCATTCTAATAATAAAATTCCCATTAAGGTTTATATAATTAACAATGAAATAATAAATAATTTAAAACAAAAATATGATTTAAAGAAGGTAATAAATGAATATCTTAATAATTTATTAAATAATATTTGTTATGCAAATGTTGATCAATATTATCCACAAATTTCTAAAATTTTAAATGAAAAATATATTGGATATATAAATAATATAAAACAGCTTGAAACAACAGGATCGATTCAATTTAATGAAAATGAAAAAAAATTGAATTTCAAAAATTTAGATAAACACCAATCTAAATTTATATATATTGATAATATTGAAATAATTGACGAGAATTTTGCTTTATTTCTTAATCAAATATTTAATAATAGTTTAATATTGCTTTTAACTTATTATGTAGTCATAGAAAAAAAAATTTTATTGATAATTAATGTGAATCAATCATTTATTTATGAAATTGCAAATTTTAACGAAAATGGAAACGATATTATAATTGAATATTTAATAGAGGTAAAATATGAACCAATATTTCAAAATATAGATATTTCTAAATATATTTTTGATACGTTTGTAAAATATGGAATACAAAAATTAATCTCAATGGGAAATACAATTAATATTGGAAATAATATATTTATTTCTTTTCATCAAGTAAAAAATAACCTTAGGAATAGCTTGAATATCCAAAATCAAAATAATGAAATCAATAAAAATAATTATCCAAATAATATTAGTAATTTACAAACACAAACCATGAATCCAAACCCTATTGCCAATCAAATTCCTCAAAATATTTTACATAACAGCTATCTTTCTAAATCTGTGGCCCCTAGCTTCCATGAATCATTTGATCAAATGAATCCAATAGACAGTTCACAACAACCTTTTTATTTAATTGATTCTGGATTTTATCATTTACTAAATAGTAATTATAATATTGATAATAATGAATATAAAAAAAATAATCATGATGACAAAAATTTGGCAAATAATTATAATGATGTTAGAAATCTTATAAAAGTTTCTAAATTTAAAAATACACAATTGTATTATCCAATAAATTTTGAGACAATAGATCCTTTTTTAATAAATAAAATTATTAGTATTCAGAAAACCTCAAACAACCCAATCAAATCAAATCTATTAAATCTATATGAAGAAATTTGTCTTAAACATGTTAATGAAGGTTTTGTTTTTAGGTCTAAAAAAAATACTAATTCAATATTTGATAAAAATAATAATTTAATATATTTATATTCAGACAAAGTTAAGGGACAACCAAATTCCAAACAACTAATTGGTATTTTTGAATGTCATAATATAAATGATAGAAATAATCAATTTAATTTAATAGTTAATAACCCAAATATTATGAATTTAATTAAATATCCAGATGCCTTTGCAAACGAAAATAATCTAAAATTCCACTTAAATATTGAACAAACAAAAAGCAATGAGGAAGTAATTCATATTAATAAATTACCTGTATCTCATATGAAATCGAATGAATTAAATGCAAAAACAATGAATCCAATTCCTACTAATAAACGTAACTTTGAAAATATTCCAATAGTTATAACTGATAAATTAAAAGTTATGATATTATTTTATATTTCCCAAAGATATACTAAAGAAAATGAATTACAGAAAGTTTATTTAATAAATCCAGATTGGCTAAAGAAGTATGAAACCAAAGAAATAAAAAACTTTGTGGATAATAAATGGGATCAAATTAATAGATCATGGAATTATACATATGATTTTAATTCTTTATCAAAAATAATTCCATTATTTAATGATAGTAATAAACTAAAAAAATTAGATTCTAAAATAAATATCGAACATAAATATTTTCCATTAAATTATCCTGAAATTGTGAAATTAATTGATAAATATATTCATTTTTATAGGAAAAATTTTATATTAATAAACAGCAAAATCTTTGCTTTATTTCAGACATATTTTGGTATTACTCAAACAAATGACGATATCTATTATATTCATACAAAGGAAGGAGGAGATATAATAATTATTAAAAATTCAATAATTAATCTTCCTCAAGGTCAAATTAATACTAAAAATTTAATTCTATTTGGTATTATTGATAAAAAAGAAAATAAATATAATATTACACACATTTTTGATTATAAAGACAAAAATATAATAGAAAATGAGCTTCAAATTATAAAAAATAATTCAATTAAAAATTATATTTATAGTAGAACTGCTTTAAAATCACAAAATTCTAATGATATTTCTTCGCCTATATTTGATGATAAAAATCAAATAATAGGAAATTATTATTTTTATAAAAAAAATTTTGATTATACAGATTGCAATCCATATTATAAGTGCTTGAATAATGAGTTGATAAAAAATTTATTTGATATATATAGAAATGAATCATATATAAATCACAGAATTAAAAGTAATTCTAATTATAATAATATTATTGATGAAGACTTTTATATAATTAAAAAAGAAGCTCTTAATGATATTCAAATTGAAAATAATTATGAACAATTAAAAAGCTTTTTTAAAGGAAGAATTACCAATATATCACCTAGTCAAAAAGATATTTATATGGCTATTAAATCTTTAGAAAAGCATCAGTTTAAAGATTTGGTTAATAATTTAAATAAAGTAAACATTCAGACTGATCAAAAAAAATATGAAATAGAAATAGAAGAAATTCATAATCCTAATAATCAAAGTGAAATTTATTATATATTCAAAGATTTTGAATTAGTTAATAAAAATATTGCTGATTCATTATTGAATGGAAAATATCCTCTTCATAAATTAAAATGCTCATTTGTAGGAAATAGTAATATTGTTTTTCATTATTCTATTAATGAAATCAAAAATATAAATTATATATGTGTTATTTCAAAAATTGACGAAAATAATAATTTTATTAATGAATACTTATTAATTTATAAAAATCAAAGTTATTATTTACAACATTTTGAAAATATCAAATACCAATTAAATAATTTTCTTCAAAGTCTCAGATTTATGAAAGGTACTTCTCCAATAGTAATAAATGGATATATTGAAATAGGATCAGTATTTCAATTAACAGGTCAAAATAACGATCTAGAATATTTTCCTCCTATTCCTTTTGACATAATTGATATCAATCAAGATTTTCAATCAAAGCCTTTAATAGGTTTTGAAAATATAGGAGCAACTTGTTACATGAATGCAACTATTCAATGTTTATGCAATATAAAAAAATTTGTCGAGTATTTCAAATATAATAAGCACATCAAAACTATAGTTGAAGATGATATAAACAAAGAAAAATTATGTTCAGCTTTTAAAAGACTAATTGAATATTCTTATCCCTACGAATTCTCTCAGAATTTCTATAATTATAAAATGAAAAATCCTAATAAAAAAATTCCTATTTACCATGATACTTCTAAAAAAAGTTATCCCCCTGAAAATTTTAAGGAAACTATTTCAAGGTTGAATCCTTTATTTGAAGGAGTTGCAGCAAATGATGCAAAGGATTTAGTCAATTTTCTTATAATGACTTTGCATGAAGAAACAAATACAGCGCCTCCAAATCAAGTTGATAATAATCAAGGAAATATGATCATGGACCAAACAAATAAAATGGCAATGTTCACTAAATTTCTTCAGAATTTTGCACAGAATTACCGTTCAGTTATAAGTGACTTATTCTATGCTTTGAATTGTAATATTACTCAATGCGGTAATTGCCAAAAGATATCTTACAATTATCAAATTTATTTTTTCTTGAATTTTCCTTTAGAAGAAGTTAGAAAATATAAATTACAGAATAATAACCAAATTATGAATAATAATTTCAATAACTTTAATAATAATATAGTCAATAATATAGTTGATATATATGATTGCTTCCTTTATGATCAAAAAATAAATTTTATGGGTGGAGAAAATGCAATGTATTGCAATTATTGTAGACAAACTTGTGGTAGTTCGATGTGTACTTTATTAACATCTGGGCCAAAAATATTAATTATAATATTGAATAGAGGAAAGGGAATTGAATTTAATGTTAAAATTAATTTTTACCCAGAAATAAATCTTAATAATTATATTGAAAAAAAGGATTTCAATTGGCAATATGAATTATTTGGAGTAATCACTCATATTGGAGAAAGTGGTATGGGAGGCCATTTCATCGCTTATTGCAAAGAATTTTGGACCAATCATTGGTTGAAATATAATGATGCTTTGGTTTCTCCCGTTAATGATTTTAAAAGCGAAGTTATTGATTTTGCTATGCCTTATTTATTATTTTATCAAATAAAAGAATAATAATAATAATATTAATATTATAAAGTGAAAAATAATTTTAATTTTAATTATTTAATAATTATTTTAAAATTCATAATTTAATTGATATATTAATACCTTTATTAATTATTTTATA
>Ga0247610_10005887_pt1 | contig 12839 bp, 9 predicted proteins | sample 174DNAGHGhighgp2_FD_193483 | JGI IMG/M metagenome (GOLD analysis project Ga0247610, IMG submission 193483) | Sheep rumen microbial communities from Palmerston North, Manawatu-Wanganui, New Zealand - 1742 DNA GHGhigh gp2 | ecosystem: Host-associated > Mammals > Digestive system > Stomach > Rumen ...
CAGCACCATGCCGCCCGCAGAATGCCAAGCTCGTCATGAAGTACAAGCGTGCCACATGCCCCATGGAGCGACCTGCTGAGGGCACACCCTACGACCGTCTCTACGACGAACGCCCATACCTCACTCTCAACCAGTGGAGCGTGGCTGATGTGGACGGAGACCCCGCACAGTGTGGGCTTGCCGGCTCACCGACCAAGGTGAAGGCCGTAAAGAACATTGTGTTCCAGGCTAAGGAGTCGAAAACTTTGACGGCTTCTGACGCTGATGTCGAGGGTATGATCAAAGAATTGCTGGACGAAAAGATTATTGGATAGCGAGATATGAATAATGTATTTGTTTATGTTGAGATAGAAGGTACGCAAGTACAGGAAGTATCTCAGGAGCTGCTGACCAAGGGTCGCAAGCTCGCCAATACGCTGGGTGTCGAACTCAATGCCGTCGTTGCCGGCACAGGCATACGGGACAAGGTGGAAGGCCAGATCCTGCCATACGGCGTTGACAAGCTCTTCGTCTTCGACGGCAAGGGCCTCTTCCCCTACACCAGCGCTCCACACACCGACATCCTCGTCAACCTCTTCAAGGAAGAGCAACCGCAGATCTGCCTCATGGGCGCTACGGTCATAGGACGTGACCTCGGTCCCCGCGTCTCGTCATCGCTCACCAGCGGACTCACTGCCGACTGCACGGAACTGGAGATCGGCGAGTACGATGACAAGAAGAGCGGTCGCCACTACGACCAGCTGCTCTACCAGATTCGTCCTGCCTTTGGCGGCAATATCGTTGCCACCATCGTCAATCCCGACCACCGCCCGCAGATGGCTACCGTGCGCTCGGGGGTGATGCAGAAGGCTGTCTATGAGCCTATGGAGGGAGACCCCGTAGCACGGCACGAGGTCGTCTATCCAGAGGTCGCGAAGTATGTCTCGCCGGAGGCTTTCGTCGTAAGGGTCATAGACCATCATGTGGAGGCCGCCAAGCACAACCTCAAGGGCTCGCCAATTGTCGTCGCCGGAGGCTACGGCATGGGTTCCAAGGAAGGCTTCGATATGCTCTTCGAACTTGCAAAGGTGCTGCATGGCGAAGTTGGAGGGTCACGTGCGGCTGTCGATGCCGGCTTCTGTGACCATGACCGTCAGATCGGTCAGACCGGCGTCACCGTTCATCCCAAGGTGTATATCGCCTGTGGCATCTCAGGACAGATACAGCACATCGCCGGCATGCAGGACTCCGGGATCATCATCAGCGTCAACAGCGACCCCGACGCTCCCATCAACCGCATTGCAGACTATGTCATCACGGGTACTGTCGAGGAAGTCGTTCCAAAACTCATCAAGTACTATAAGCAGAACAGTAAATAGTCAATAGCTCAACTTTCGCAAGCTTCAGTTTCGTAAGGTTATCATGTTATTTGGCCGCTTTCGCTTAGGGGGGTAAGTGAGTGCTATTTACGCACAAATGCATACTGCACCTCATAACCTCATAGTCTCATAACCTCATAGCCTTAAGACCTGGCAAGTTGAGCTCTTGCGAAACTTGAATAAATAATAAATTGTAAATTGTCAAATCGTAAATCAGAATGGCAAACTATTATAGCGATCATCCCGAAATCGCCTTCCACTTGAACCATCCTCTGATGGCACGTGTCGTCGAGCTGAAAGAAAAGGGCTTCGCCGACGCGAAAGAATACGACTACGCCCCCGTTGACCTGGGTGACGCCATCGAGAACTACCGTCAGATCCTCGACATCACGGGCGATGTGGCTGCCAACATCATTGCTCCCAACTCTGAGAGCGTGGACATCGAAGGACCTCACCTTGAGAACGGCCGCATGATTTACGCCAGCAAGACGGTGGAGAACATTGACGCCATGCGCAAGGCCGGCCTCTTCGGCGTGAGCATGCCACGTCGCTACGGAGGTCTTAACCTTCCAAACATCGTATTCTCGATGCTCAGCGAGCTCGTCTCGGCCGCCGATGCCGGTTTCCAGAACATCTGGTCGCTGCAGTCGTGCATAGACACCCTCTATGAGGCTGGCAGCGAGGAGCAGCGCCAGAAATACATACCCCGTGTCTGTGCTGGCGAGACGATGTCTATGGACCTCACCGAACCCGATGCAGGCAGCGACCTCCAGCGTGTGATGCTTAAGGCCACCTTCGACGAGAAGGAGAACTGCTGGCGCCTCAATGGCGTGAAGCGTTTCATCACCAACGGCGACTCTGACATACACCTCGTGCTCGCACGCTCGGAGGAAGGCACCAAGGATGGCCGCGGACTATCCATGTTCATCTACGACAAGCGTCAGGGCGGCGTCAACGTGCGCCACATAGAGCACAAACTCGGCATTCACGGCTCGCCGACATGCGAGCTTACATATAAGAACGCGCGTGCAGAGCTTTGCGGAAGTACACGCCTGGGGCTTATCAAGTACGTGATGTCACTCATGAACGGAGCGCGACTGGGCATAGCAGCACAGAGCGTGGGACTCTCGCAGGAAGCTTACAACGAAGCCCTCGCCTATGCTAAGGAACGTGCGCAGTTCGGTCAGAAGATCATCGACTTCCCGGCCGTCTTTGATATGCTCAGCCGCATGAAGGCAAAACTTGATGCCGGACGCGCCATGCTCTATCAGACAGCAGCATACGTAGATATCTACAAAGCTCTGGAGGACATCGCCCGTGACCGCAAGCTCGACGAGAACGAACGTGCGGAGATGAAGAAGTACCAGCGTCTGGCCGATGCCTTCACGCCACTGGCAAAGGGCATGAACTCGGAGTATGCCAACCAGAATGCCTACGATGCCATCAGCATACATGGTGGCAGCGGATTCATCATGGAGTACAAGTGTCAGCGCTTGTATCGCGATGCACGCATCTTCAGCATCTATGAGGGCACCACACAGCTGCAGGTGGTGGCCGCCATACGTCATATCATCAACGGCACCATGCTACAGAACATCAAGGATATGGCCGCAGAGATCGACTGCACAGACGCTGTGGCACCACTCAAGACACGCATAGAGAACCTCATACCCATCTACGAGGAGGCCATCACTGCCGTCAAGGCTCTCGTCAGTCAGGATGCCATCGACTTCCTCTCACGCCGACTCTATGACATGACGGCCGAGATTGTGATGTCGCTACTTATCACGCGTGATGCCGCCAAGGCGCCTGAACTCTTCGCCAAGAGTGCCGTCGTCTATGTCGGCATGACAGAGGAGGATGTCATAGGCAAGGCGGCTTACATCCGCAACTTCAAGGCCGAGACGCTCGACAGCTTCCGCGCGTGAAGCACGCCAATGCCTTCAGATTAAAGCACATAGAGCCATGATAACAGCATCAGACGTCAAGCAACTGCCCCTCGGCATATCGGATTTCACGCGCCTCGTACGCGAGAACTACTATTATGTGGATAAGACCATGTTCATCCCCCGTCTGGAGACGACAAGCAGCTACCTGTTCCTCGTCCGTCCGCGCCGCTTCGGCAAGTCGCTGCTGCTGAACATGCTCATGGCCTACTATGACGTTAACATGAAGGATCGCTTCAGCGAGTTGTTCGGGCATCTGTGGATAGGCAGTAACCCCACCCCCTTCCAGGGCCGCTATGCCGTGATGCACCTGGACTTCTCGCAGGTTACGGGAAGCATCGACGAGCTGGTATCACGCTTCAACCAGTATTGCAGCATGATAGTCAACGGCTTTGGCGAGGAATATGAGCACCTCTTCTATCCCGGCTTCGCCCAGGATGTGAAGCACGAACCAGATGCCAATGCCAAGATTAACTTCGTCGGCTACAAGGCCAAGGTGCACGACGTACCCATGTACCTCATCATCGACGAGTACGACAACTTCACCAACACTGTGCTGAACCAGCACGGCGAGAACATCTACACCAGCCTGACGCACGGCGAGGGCTTCTACCGCGACATCTTCAAGCTCTTCAAGCCCAACTTCGAGCGGGTGCTGATGCTTGGCGTCTCTCCCGTGACGATGGACGACCTCACCAGCGGCTACAACATAGCCACCAACATCACTGCCGATGCTGCCTTCAACCAGATGCTCGGCTTCAGCGAGGAGGAGGTTCACGCGATGTTCTGCTACTACAGGGATGCCGGCTGTATCCGTGGTGACATCGATGCCATGCTCGACGAGATGCGTCCGTGGTACGACAACTACTGCTTTGCCCGCGCAAGCCTTGCCACGGAGAGCAAGGTGTATAACAGCAACATGGTGCTCTACTACCTGAGCAATCAGATTCGCAACGGCTGCCCGCCCGACGAGATGACCGACCCCAACGCCCGCACTGACTACCAGAAGATGAAGAAGCTCATCCAGCTCGACCGTCTTGAGCCTCAGCGCAAGAGCATCATCTACCAGATAGCGGAGCAGGGCTACATAGACAGCACCCTCGTTCCTTACTTCCCGGCTTCAGACATCGTCAAGTTCGACAACTTCGTCTCGCTGCTCTACTACTACGGGATGCTCACCATCACCGGCATGCGCGGCAACAAGCTTCGTCTGGGCATCCCCAACAACAACGTTCGCAAGCAGTACTACGGCTACCTGCTGGAAGAGTACGACCGCATACGCCACTCGGACCATCAGCGCATCGATTCCGCCTTCGACAGTGCCGCCCTCGACGGCGACTGGTCGCCGCTCATCCATGTCGTAGCCGACGAGTATGAGAAGACGTGCGCCGTTCGCTGCCTCATCGAGGGCGAGCGCAACATCCAGGGCTTCTTCACGGCCTACCTGACAATGAGCACCTACTATCTCACTGCCCCCGAGCTGGAGCTTGCCCACGGCTACTGCGACTTCTTCCTCATGCCCGACCTGCGTCGCTACCCCATGGTAGCCCACTCCTACATCATAGAGCTGAAGTACCTCAAGCCCGAAGCTACCAGGGCCGAGGCCGAGGCACAGTGGAGCGAGGCCGAGGCGCAGGTCCGCCACTATGCCACCGACTCTAAGCTTCCGCAGCTGTGCGGCCCCACGCAGCTGCACCTCATCGTGGCGCAGTTCCGTGGTCACCACATGGAGCGCTCGCAGGAGACAGAGCCGTAGGGACGTCCTCCGCTTTTTTCCATTTTGCCGCCAGCAAAAAGGAGCTGCCGTCACCCGACAGTGTGGCCATTGTGGGTGATGTCATGTGGGACATCGAAGAAAAGGAGAAAAAGAAAAGAGGCTGTGTCGGATTGAGCGACGCAGCCTCTTGTCTGTTTGTCTCAATGAAGTAAACGAATTATCCGAAGGTTACTTTATCACACGTTTTCCGTTGGTGTCGTCGGAATGCATGGCATAGTTGATGCCCTGTCGGAAGTCAATTGTGTACAGCACCGTCTGTCGGACTCAGTGATTAATTGGAAACACCTTGTGATAATCACAAATCAGTTATTGCAGGGTGTCGTAGATGTCGTCTGTCACAGGCTCAAGCCATTCGTTGCTTGACCCCTCTTGGACGTTGGTGTGATATGTAAGGTGCTGGAACCATGAGTCCTTGGCTGCGCCGTGCCAGTGCTTGACTTCGGCGGGAATGGCTATCACCGAGCCCGGCCTCATCTCAATGGCGGGTTTGCCCCACTCTTGGTACCATCCTCTGCCGGCAACGCAGATGAGCACCTGAACGGCTTTGTGGTGGACGTGCCAGTTGTTGCGGCAGCGGGGCTCGAAGGTGACATTCATCACGCCGCCCATGTCGGCAAGATAGCTCGTGCCGGTGAAAAATTGGCTGTAGGGGTTAACCTCGCCTCTGGGCCATACGGAGAAATCCACGGTCTGGACAGGCTGGTACGTTCCGCCCGCCACTGCCGACAGCGCGCCGCGAAGGCGTTCGGCTTCGCAAGCGCCGACCTTTGTCTCCAGAAGGGTCGGCAACGCATTCAGCTCATCGTCGCTGACACCCATGTTTCTTGCGCCGGCGACGTGAGCACGCAGCTGCGGTTCGCAGCCTGGAAGGGCGGCTATGGCACTCACCGTCACCAGCTCACGGTCGGCGAAGGTCAGGTTGTTGCGTGCGAAGATGTCGCCAAACAGGTGTGCCTTCAGGTAGTAGTCAGTCTGAGGAGCAAACATGTAGTTGAAAGGTTTGCCGCCAACGAGCTGTGTCTGGACTTCTGTGCCCTGACGCAGGGCGTCGTAGCCTTCTGGCAGCGGGTCGGCATCGCGGCCTTCTGCTGTGGTGAGGCCTGCCGCTGTGCGTGCCGCAACGACCTGCTGCAGCGCTCCCAGAGCATTCAGCGAGCGTGGAAAGCCCGTATAGGCATAGAGTTGTGAGAGGGCTTCCTTGGCCTCGCTGAGGCTTAGCCCGTTGTCAAAACCTTCGTTGAGAGCCGTCTTCAGGCGCTCGATGTCGCCCTGGGCCTCGAAGGAGGCTATCAAGGCGAGTGACTGTTGTCTGGTTGTAAGTGGCATATTGGTGGTGTTGTTAACTGTGTCGGCTTGTGAGAAAGCACTGATGCAAAGTAATGTTGCTAAGATGAGGTGTTTCATAATGCTCTGATAAAAAAGTGTTATGAGTCTTGGCGGTGAGACATGATGCCATGGTGCCGGCCATAGGTGTGCGGCGATGTGTACCATGTCACGAACCGTGGGCAGCTCGGTGCTAATGTGCTCGTCGGCCAACAGGCAGATGCCGCGATAGTCGTCGGAAGCGGAGATGATGGTAACGGCCAGACCCGGAGAGTATATGTACATGTCATCGGGATGAAGCGTAAGCTCCTGACCGTTATAGATGATAGACAGCCAACCCTCCACTACCAGCGTGAACGTGTAGGCGGCCATGTAGCCGTGCGTCTCGTTGGCGCGGAAGGTGATACTGGCATCGGTGGTGTTGCAGTATATCCTGCCATTCCAATTCTTGAAGGGAAGCCCACCATGCATGAGCACCCAAGCTTCTTTCAGACTATACATCGCTGAGTCATCATGTAATGTGGTCGCAAAGTTACGATTTTTCCCGCAACTTCGTTCATGCTTTCGCCATTTTTATGTTTTATTAGAGTCCAGAAAGCCCTGTGTCGGCGGCCTGAAGGGACATTCTCTCGGGCGCACACCTAAAACCTTATGCCATAAATCAGTCGTGTGCGCCACTTCGTATGCTCTATGTCCAAGCGCTTCTTGTTACCGATGTCAGTGTAGTTGAACACCGCCGTCGCAGCAACGAACATATTCCCGAAATGGCGCACGATGGCTCCATTCGTCGTGATTATGACATCTGGGAAATGGTAGGGCAGGGGAATGTCGTTGCCGTTGGCCTTGAGGGATGTCCAGCTATATACGATAAACGTCGGCAGGGCCGAGATGTGCAGCAGCCAGTGCCGGCCCGGCACCCAGTTGAAGCCGTAACCGCCGCCGATGCCGATGTTCGTCACCTTCAGCGCCGACTCGAAGTCGCCGACGGTGCTCGTCTGCTGACCCTGGAAGGAGGCCGCCACCATGAAGCTGCCTGCCGAACGACGCTGGATGTAGCTCTGCGTGAAGGCTGCAGGATACGAGAAACGACGGTGGCTGAAGACGTAGTAGGCATTCAGGTTCACAGCTTTCATCGAAAGCACGTCGGCCGGAAGGTCTATGCGTGGCATGCCCTCGTCCTGGTACCAACCCGTGAAGTTGCTGGCATCCTGATACACGAAGTCAAAACCCCAGCGGTTGCCGTACGACCTGATGTTTATCTCGTAGTCCTTGTATTTACCCATCAGTTTGGCGGGGTTCAGCGAAAGGCTGAGAGCCACACCAAGGTATTTCACGCCGACGCTGAGTGTTGACTTGTAGGCGGCTTTCATCTCCGACCTGAAGGGTATGTTTGCCGCTATCCCCTCTGATGTCAGCGTCGCGCCCGCGAAATTCAGCCTTCCCGTCACCGTCCACTTCGTAGGCGGACGGGTGAGGTATGCCGTGTCTATGTTGCCGCCACGGTAGCGTGCCGTCAGAAAGCTATCGACACGATGCAGCGCGCGCCTCAGGCCCTGGCCACGGCTCTGCATCGGGATGGCTGACACCATGACAGCTATCACCAGCAGTGTGTGAAGCAGAATAGCATGTCTTTGTGCTGATGTCACCGCGTTCCTGAATGTCTCACTCAACAGATTTATTGTCCTGATCGTTTCGTTCAATTGATATGCCTTTTAATGATAACGTGAGAAGTTGCGACTTATTGCCATATAATACCATTCATAATGAACTTATGTTCGTTGGCGTACCAACTTATGTCCGTTGCCTCACGAAGATATGTCATCATCACTGCTGCCGGCTACGCCACCCTCTATGCTTCCGTAGCACTGGCCATCCCCACGGGCGTTACCGCCTACGTGGCGGCATTTGCCCGTCCCATTGACAGCTACATTCTTGCTACCGGCGCAAACGGTGTTGGCTTCTACGCCGACGGCGCACAGCCCTTCCCCGGCTTCAAATAGAGGCTTTGCCCACAGGGCGCAGCCTCAGTCGTAGTGTGCTCGGCTGAAATTGACACCCCTTTTTGCGATGAGCCATCCCTTCGGTGGGGGCGTACAGCCTCGCCATATGTTACGCGTGCTTTTGCCATGTTGATGCATCAGTTGAGGGCGGGGGGGTATCTTGGCGTGTCTGACTGTTCTTGCGGAGCGTAAACTCGAGTCTCAGTCCGTGAGGTAGGGCATGTCCTACAGCGATGCTGCCGCCGTGCAGCGTCACGGCATTCTTCACTATGGCGAGTCCGAGTCCGGTGCCTCCCATATCGCGGCTGCGGCCTTTGTCGATGCGGTAGAACCGCTCAAAGATGCGTGGCAGATGTTTGTCGGGGATGCCGATGCCGTTGTCCTGGAATGTGAATTGCCAGTGTTGTGGCAGCTCGGTGGCGGCGACCTCTATGGTCGTGTCCCGACCGGCATATTTGACGGCGTTGTCAACGAGATTCCGGAAGATGCTGTAGAGCAGCGAGGGGTTGCCATTGACGATGATGTGCTGCGGCAGATAGTTGCGCAGTGTCATGTGTCGGCCTTTTATGGCAAGGGCGGTCTCCTGCACGATGTCGGCAAAGAGAGCTGAGACGTCAACGCGCTCCATCGTCAGGATGTCTGCGGCGTAGTCCATCTTGTTGAGGGTGGAGATGTCCTGCAGTAGTGCCGTAAGTCGCAGTGCTTGCGAGTGTGTACGTCCTATGAACTGCTGCCGCAAAGCATCGCTGATGGAGGGGTTGTCAAGGATGGTCTCTGTGTAGCCGAGTATGCTTGCCACGGGCGTCTTCAGCTCATGGGCTATGTTCTGTGTCAGCTCGCGTCGCAGACGGTTCTCCTTCTCGGCCTGCTCGCGGCTGATGCGCTCGTCCATACGCCTGGCATAACGGAAGAGCAGGAAGGCAAGTCCTGCCATGACCACCAGAGAGAAGAGCAGCAGGTGCCAGTCGCTGACCTCGTCGAAGGGCATGAGGAATTTGCGGTCGTAGTCCTCGAAGAGTATGAAGATGGTGGCATAGGCTGCGAAGACCGTCATCACTGTGAGCCACATCTTATAGCCTTCGGTCAGCTTCTTCATGGGCATAAGTTATTCATGATTCGTGTCGAACATGTAGCCGAAGCCTGTCCGCGAGACGAGACAGGCGGCATAGCGTCCCAGCTTCTTGCGCAGACGTGCTATGTTCACGTCAACGGTGCGCTCGGTGACTATGACATCACTGGGCCATGCTTGCTCAAGCAGCTGTTGCCGACTGAACACTTCTCCGCGATGTTCCAGAAAAAGCTTCATCAGTTCATACTCTGTACGCGTGATGGCGACGGTATGTCCGTCAATGCAGATGGTCTTGTTGACGACGTTGACAGACAGCCCCTCTGCCTCCACGTCTTCGTCCATGAGTGATGGCGTGGGTGCAGGCTTCCTGTTCAGCACAGCCCTCACCCGTGCTATCACCTCACGCACGGAGAAAGGCTTGGTGACGTAGTCGTCGGCTCCGAGAGAGAAGCCTCGCAGTGTGTCGTCCTCCGTGTCTTTCGCAGTCAGAAAGATAACGGGAATGTGGCGTGTCCGTGCATCACCCTTCAGCCGCCCGGCCAGGTCGAAGCCCGACATGCCCGGCATCATCACGTCGAGCAGCAGAAGGTCTAAGCCGGGATGCCCGTTGGCGTGCGAACGAGACATTACCCTCAGTGCCTCTTCAGCCGAACATACGGCCTCGGCCTCATAGCCCGCAGCGCGCAGATTGAACAGCAGGATGTCGCATAAGTCCTGCTCGTCATCAATGACTAATATCTTTTTTGTTTCCATTTCGGGCGCAAAGGTACGAATTATTTTCCGAAACGGGCCTGCACGACGTTAACAATATAATCTCCCATCTTCTCCAACTCGTTGGCCATGTCAACATAGATGGTGCCGACGGCATATTCGTATTCATGGTTGTTGACGGCCTGTATGTTCTCAGACTTCATACGTTGCCGCAGCTCGTTGATGTCGTTCTCTATGATGTAGCTCTCGCGTATGTCATGTTCGCTGCGATGACCTCGCATGATTGTGTTCATCTGCGTGAGTGCCTTGTCACACAGCAGGAAGAGCTCCTGGAGCTGACGCTCCTGATGTGCCGTGAACGTCTTGTTGCCTTCGCGCTTGCGGTTGAGAGTGTGTGCCAGCTTGTAGCAGGAGTCGCCGATAGACTCCAGTTCGCTGATCTCGCGCATCATCTGCCGGATTTTGTGCTTCGTATCGTCGCTTAGGTGGTCGTCGCTCACCTTCTCCATAAAGCGTGCAATCTCAAGCTCTATCTTGTCGGTGTTGTCCTCTTCATGCTCTATCTGGCTGAGCAACTCACCAAAGTCCTTCACGTCTGTCTCATGGAACAGAGTGCGTACCATGCCGAACATCTCGTGGACGCGCTCACCAAATGCCGCTGTCTCCTTCTGCGCCTGTAGGACGGCAATCTCAGGCGTCTGCACAATGTTTGTTTGGATGTACTGAAGGTGGAAACGTTCGTCCTCCGGTGCATTTTGCTTTATGGGCAGCAGCCAGCACACTACGCGTTCCATCTGCGGCACCAGCCAGATCAGTATGGATGTGTTGAGGATGTTGAAGCACGTATGGAACATTGCCAGCACCACAGACAGCCGCTCTGCCTGACCGCCTGCTGCGGGGTCGTAACCCACAAGATGACACACCGTCTTGACAAACGGATAGAACACCGCCAGCACCCACGCCACGCCGAAGACATTAAACAACAGGTGGGCCAGAGCGGCACGCCGTGCCTGCGTGTTGGAGCCTAACGCCACGATGTTGGCGGTGGCGGTGGTGCCGATGTTCTCGCCCATCACCAGGGCAATGCCTAAATAGATGGGCAGCACACCCGTGGAACACAGCAGGATGGTAATGGCCATGACAGCTGCCGACGACTGTACGATGCAGGTTATCAGCGTACCTATGGCGAGGAAGGCAAGTATGGTGAGGTGGCTTGAGGTGTCGAACGATGCGAAGAACCGGATGACGGCCTCATTGTGCTCCAGGTCCATGGCTTTGCCCGCAGAACTCAGCATCACCAAGGACAGGAGCATGAAAGCTACGCCGAAGAGGAAATCGCCGACGTAGCGGTGTTGCTTCTTGTAGATGAGTGTGATGCCGAGTAGAAACGACGGATAGACGACGTTCGTCAGATTGACGTTGTAGCCCAGCGACATAATCCACGCCGTCAGCGTAGTACCTATGTTGGCACCCATGATGACCGAGATGGCCTGCGCTAATGTCAGCAGACCTGCTGACACGAAGGAGACTGTCATAACCGTCGTTGCCGATGACGACTGCACGGCGCATGTCACCAGCGTGCCTGTGAGCAAGCCCGTCAGGCGGTTTGTGGTCATCTTTGCCAGAATGTGGCGCAGTTGCGGACCCGCCATCTTTTGCAGAGCCTCGCTCATCATGCGCATACCGTAGATCAGCAGTCCCAGCGAGCCCAGCAACTGCAAAAGCACTATCACAATGTTTAGATTCATTTCCATATATCTCTCGTTTTTGCCCGCAAAGGTACGGCATTCTTCGATGCCTGCCTAAACAATCGTGTTACGATATGGTTACAAATCCGTTCTTGCTGCCTCTGTCTGAACGCAGGAAAGGTGCCACGACTTGCCAAGTCGTGGCACCTTTCCTGCGTTCAGATATATTCTCAAAAAAAGGAAAAGCAGGGTTGAATCACCACCGGCGGGGCGTCAGTAACCCTGCAACAGCTGAAAACGAAATACGTGCTGCATTCTTGCCCCCGTTAGAACCACGTATTGTCAAGACGCGTGCAGGATGTGTGTTGCATAAGCGATACACACCACGTGGACCGTTCAGCGTTGCCTCGTCGTGTCACCAAGCTTCATTTCGTGTGTGGGTCTATTGCTCTGGCAGCAGTCACAGCACGTGGTGTAGGTAGTGTGGCTCGAGTAGGCTATGTGTGCAGGATGGGTCATAGCTGTTCGATCTCGGCTGCAGTGAGGCCTGTTATCTCTGCTATGTCCGACACTGGATAGCCTTTGTGCTTCATACGTCGGGCATTGTCAAGTTTTTCGTTCTTGATACCTTCCTCACGACCTTCCTCGCGACCTTCCTCGCGGCCTTCCTCACGACCCCTCTTAAGACCTTCCTCACGACCTTCCTCGCGCCCCCTCTTAAGACCTTCCTCGCGGCCTTTCGTCTCGGCCGTGCGGAAGATGCTGTCCCAATCGTAGTAGTTGTTCTCGCTGCGGATATACTTGGCATACTCTTCCTTGGTGAAGTTGGCCACCTCGGCTGCCTTGAAGAACTTGGCGAAGATGCGCTCCTGAAGTGCCTTGGGGCGTTCCAGCAGGCGAGGCAGGTTCTTCAACGCAAAGAGCCACTTGTCGAAGAGAGTCTCAAGCTGGTCCTCGGTCTTGCGGA
>Ga0247610_10005889_pt1 | contig 12838 bp, 11 predicted proteins | sample 174DNAGHGhighgp2_FD_193483 | JGI IMG/M metagenome (GOLD analysis project Ga0247610, IMG submission 193483) | Sheep rumen microbial communities from Palmerston North, Manawatu-Wanganui, New Zealand - 1742 DNA GHGhigh gp2 | ecosystem: Host-associated > Mammals > Digestive system > Stomach > Rumen...
TTTATCCTTATAAACAGATTGCTCAAAATATCGAGTGGCAAATTCCTCGATTTCATCATTCACATCCAACGTGTATATCAAACCATCCTCCGTCAAACCTTCGGCAAAACACAATGCCGAATAGCCCGCAAAGGTTCCTATTTCGAGAATTCTTCTTGGAGCAATCATTTTCGACAACATTGCTAAAACACGACCCTGAAAATGTCCAGACATCATTCTTGGTTTCAACAAATTTACATGACCATCCCGATTCAATTTTCGAAGAATTTCTGGTTCCTCATCACTATGAAGTATGCAATATTTTTCTAATTCAGCATCCATTATTTATTATATATTAATGTTGAAAATGATTTCTCATCAAACAAAAGATTAGCAACTTCAAGAATTTGTTTTGCCGTAATCTCCTCCACCTCTTTTATCGTAGCTTCAAGACTATCAAATTGATTATAATATAAAATACTTTTGCCCAAGTTAAGAGCGACATTTTCTTTATTTTCGGAAGAAAACAACAACTGAGAAATGATTTGACGTTTTAATTTAGTCATTCGCGCGTCACTAATCTCTTTTCGACAAAGTTTATTTAATTCTTTATATATCAACGACACACATTTATCTACATCACTACAATCAGTACCAAAATAAATGTTCCATATTCCCGTATCTGAATAAGGCGAATACGATGATTCGACATTATAAGCCAAACCATGTTTCTCTCGCAAAGAAAGGTTAAGCAGACTACTCATAAATGGTCCACCAAGTAAATTATTAAGCAAGATAGCTGTTTGACGCCGACCATCATACAAATCAAATGAACGTCCACCTATCACGCAATGAGCCTGATGCGTTTTTTTATGAATAGTAACCGTTTTAGGAATATAACTAGTAGGTTTTATACGTTGACTTCCTATCTTTCTTATTTGCTGATTTTCAAGGTACTTTTCAGCCATTCTGACTACCCTTTTAAAAGGAATATTACCTACAGAAAAAAACACCATTCGATCGGAACTATACAATCGATTCCTAAAATTAAGAATATCTTTACTTGTCGTTTTCTTCAGACTTTCCTGAGTTCCTAAAATATTCTTACCCAGAGCACAACCATCAAAAACCAAATCTTCAAAATCATCAAAAATGAGTTCGGAAGGCGTATCTTTATACGAATTGATTTCATCTATCACGACTTCCTTTTCTGTTTTTAACCCTTCTTCAGGAAAATTAGAATCGAAAATCAAATCAGAAATAAGTGCAAAAATACGTTCGTAATTTTCTTTTAAGAAACCAGCGTAAAGGAAGATTTCTTCTTTAGTTGTATAAGCATTCAAATCGGCTCCTACACTCTCGGCCATATCAATGATTTGCAAAGCATTATAACAAGAAGTCCCTTTAAAAAGCAAATGTTCGAGAAAGTGGGCATATCCGTGTTCGTGCTCCAATTCATCTCGCGTTCCTATATTCAACAACATACCACAATACGCCACACGGAGTGAGTCCTCCATGTGAACCACACGAATACCGTTTTTGAGCGTATGTATATTGACCGATTTTTCCACTATTTGGCTATTTTTAAAATTGCTTTGTACACTATTTCCCAATCCTCCCAATTTTCGATATAAGAAAGATTTTGATTGTGCCACAAAATTACGCATTCGCCATTGATTTGACGAATATGTTGCACTATTTTTTTTACTTCATCTATTGCCTCTTGTTGATTTAATTGTAAACGCTTACGCAAAACCACATCCATGATCGGTAAAGAATGAACCAAAAGTTCGGTCGATTGGTCTTTTTTCAAATCGTAGAAATAAAAAGGGAAAGACGTACTCGCCCGAAAACCAAGTTGATCGGCATATCCCATTGAATAATCCTCCTTGATTCCCAATTTAAGCAAATCTTGATAAGAATCAGGTAAACGGAAACGCAAATAATGAAAACGATTCTGTGTTATTGTTTGCTGAGTTATTGCTTCCAAAATACGCTTTTCCTTTGCTTGTTGTACCGTATCAAAAGCCCCTCTATGCGAAATATGAATGCCTACATCTGAAGAAATTCCTATTACTTTTAGAATTCTACGAATATTATTTTTGACACAAAAACAGCGTCTATCTATTTTTCCCCAAGGACCAACATGCAAAAAGTAATGTGTTTTTAATCCCAATTGTTGATGCCACTTTTCTATTTTGGGGAAAGTAAAATAAGGGTCTTCTTTTAAATGAAATATAACGGTCAATTGGTTTAAAAACAAGTTTTTGTTTCGAATAGACTTAAGTAATTTCCAGATATTTTGGAACAATCCTGCATGACGATAAAGATACACATTATCCACATCTATAGTTGACAAAAAACGATAGCAAGGTGGTATTGGAGTAATATCAGAAAAACGAGTTCGCAATTTTTCTAACAACATATTGGCCCAGATATCAACCATAGGTTTCGTCAAAAAACCATTTTTATACGCCAAACTATTATCACTTTTATAGCGACCATGCACGTCTTTTTCTGAAGGTAAATACTCCTCATATCGACTTACCAAATAAAAACTTGCAGCAAAAATATCAAAAGGCAAATCGCCTTCTTTTTGAGTAAAAAATATTGGCTGGTCTTGCCAAAAATCAATATCGGTTATTTTAAAGTCACGAACATCCGTTTCAGAAAGCAATCCATTTGGAATAATTAGGAAAGCATTTCCCTTGCGTTGAGTGCCATAAATAATATGAGCATCATCAATGCTTTCTACAAACTGATAATCAGTGTTTAACACCATCGCGAACAAATGATTTACGATATAGCGTAAACGATTAGTAATATGTTCAGAATATATGCGTATCATTAAAGTAATCCTTCATCCGCAAAACTATAATATTTTTTGCCTGAAACAATAATATGATCAAAAAATTTTATGTTCATTATTTTACATGCCTCTGCCAATTTTCTTGTACAGGACTTATCCGCATCACTTGGAACGAGCGAACCTGAAGGATGATTATGACTCACAATCATTCCACAAGTACGTTTTTCGAGAGCCATCTTCATAATTACTCGCACGTCCACTGAAGTTTCAGACAAGCCACCGCTACTCACTTTTTTTATTTCAATTATCTTATTAGATTTATTAAGCAGCATAATCCAAAACTCTTCACAAGGTTCATCACCCAATTTTTCTACGAAGATTTGAGCGGCAATATCACTATTTTTTATTTGAGGAGAATCTGCAAGTTCTGCCAATTTCCGACGTTTTCCCAATTCCATTGCCGACAAAATCGTGACCGCTTTAGCCATACCAATTCCTTGATATTTTATCAGTTCATCATAAGACATTTTCCCCAATGAGTCTAAATTATTATTGATTGACTGGAGAATTTCTTTTGATAAATCTACAGCTGACTTTTTAGCATTTCCAGAGCCCAACAAGATGGCTAAAAGTTCGGCATTTGACAATTCCCGAACACCTTTTGTTAATGCTTTTTCTCTAGGGCGATCGTCTTCTGCCCAAAGCTTAATAGAATTTCCTTGTGATTTTAATTTCATAAATGTGTGCCTATAACTATAAAAAAAATCCCCTTCTGAAAAATCAAAAGGGGAAACTATCTAAAAAAATAAATATTAACTCAATTTATTAACGTGCGAAGCCAATTTAGATTTCAAATTAGCAGCTTTGTTTTTGTGGATAATGTTTCTTTTTGCAAGTTTATCAAGCATAGAAGAAACTTTTGACAACATAGCTGTTGCTTCTGATTTATTAGTATTAGCACGCAAAGCTCTTACAGCATTTCTAGCTGTTTTTGCATAATATCTATTGTGAAGATTTCTCTTTTCAATCTTACGAATTTCTTTGATAGTAGCTGAATGATTTGCCATTTCAATTTACTTTTTAAATTAGTAGTCCATAGGAGAGTCGAACTCCTCTTTAGAGAATGAAAATCTCTCGTCCTAACCGATAGACGAATGGACCATCGTGCATTGGTATTGTGACCGAATTGCGAGTGCAAATGTACGACACTTTTTTTTAACTACCAAACATTTTAAAAGAAAATTTCTTAAAAAATCAAAAAAAATTCAAACTTGAAAGAAATAACAACACTAAAGGCACTGATCCTGAGAAGATTCCTAGACAAAATCCAGAAATTACTTGAGACAAAGAATGAGACTTTAAATAAATTCTACTTGAGCCAACCAATCCCGAAATCAATAAAATAACCACAAAAAACCAATACGGATTAGTAGATGTGCATATAGAATAAAATATACCAAGCACAAAAACGGCCCCTAGCGCAGTAGTATGAATGCTTATTTTCCAGCTAAAATTAATCAAAAAAACAAAAAACAAAGCCACAAATGCTCCAACAAGGCAATAAGAATACATATACAAATATTCGTGCTTATTAAACACCAATATCATAATTAAATATGAAAACAAACATATTAAGTATGGTACAGGACGATTTTTCTGATTTTTCATAAACACATCTGAAAAATCTTGTTTTATGAAAAAATAAACAAAAAAGCCTATTACTGGAATTATAATAGAAAACACCACTACCATGAACGTAGCTGACAAAAAAAACGAAGTACCTCGAATAAATTCATTAAACATAAGGTACGAATACATTACGTACACGTATAAAGGCATAAATAATGGATGAAAAACTCCAGATATGATATTTGCAAGGATTTTGATCATTTTCTTTTTCTTCTTTCTTTAATACTCGCGATACCCAACTCTCCTCTATACTTAGCTACCGTACGACGAGCTATATTAATACCTTCTTTTTGAAGAATATCGGCAATCTCATCATCTCTCAACATTTTATCTGGATTTTCATCTTCCAACAATTGACGAATTCGTTCCTTTATATTTATAGTTGACATGCCTTCTCCCGCATGCAAAGAATCAACAAAAAAGTATTTTAATGGAATAATACCAAATTCTGTTTGAATATATTTTCCTTTTGTAACACGGGAAACCGTTGTAGGATCACATCCTGCCCGGTCGGCTACCGTTTGCAAAATCATAGGTTTTAACAACATATCGTCACCTGAATGAAAATAATCCGACTGAATATCCACAATAGTTTGCATAACCGTCATCATGGTTTCATTACGCTGTTTAATAGCATCAATAAACCAATTTGCCGAATCAAGTTTTTGTTTGATATACATCACAGCATCCTTATTCTTCTTATTTCCTTCTTTATTAGAAGTATAATCATTAATCATATCCTTATACTTCCTACACACACGTAATTCTGGCACATTACCATTATTCAAACTCAACACCAAATCTCCATCAATTTCTTCCAAAATAAAATCAGGAATTATGGTTTCTACTCTATCGTAAATATTACTACTTGAATTACCTGGTTTAGGATTTAGTTTTGACAAATCCTTAAGAGCCGCTTCCAATTGTTCTTCGGAACAATCCAACTTCTTCAGTAATACGCGTGTATTCATTTTTTGAAAGTCCTCAAAATTGTCTTGAACAATACGCATTTCCAAATTCACCAGTTCTGTTGGAGTCTTACGACAAAGCTGAAGATATAAACATTCTTGTAAATTACGAGCACCAACACCTGCAGGATCAAAATCTTGAATTATTTTCAAAACCTTCTCCAATTCTTTTTCAGAAATTTCTAAATTTACACTAAATGCTAAATCATCGACCATTGCCGACAAATCACGTCTTAAATAACCATCATCATCGATATTTCCAATAATATATTCTCCCAAAGCTTCTTCTTCCTTGGTAATATTTTGCATGTGCAACTGTTCAATTAATACATCATTAAAACTTTCTCCTTCAGAATAAGGAATATCCACATGTACATCATCAGCTCCTCTATTATTAACTTTATCGGCATAATCGGGGATATCGTCATCCAATTCATAGTCGCCAAAATCAATATCATCGCTACCGTCAGAGGACTCATCGTCGAGCATATTATCCTTAATTTCCATATCTTCAGATTCAGCAGGACCTTCTTCTAAAGCTGGATTTTCAATTAATTCCTCTTTTATTCTTTCTTCCAAGGCTACAATTGGGCATTCTATTATAGCCATCACTTGTATTTGCTGTGGCGACAGCTTTTGCTGTAATTTCTGTGATAAATTTTGTTTTAACATCAAAAAAATTTTTTTGTTTATACAAAAATACTAAATTTACCAAATGTAAAAACGAATAGCATGAAAAAAACACTTTTAATCCATTGTAAAAATATAGGAAAATACATAAACGTGCCTATTGGTTCTACCTTACTTGACGTTTACAATTCTCTAGATTTTAAACTTCCTTATTTGGTAACTTCTGCCAAAGTAAATAATGTTGTAAGAGAATTAACTTACTCCCTATACAAAAATAAAACTATCGAATTTATTGACGTTTCATCAGACTCGGGTAAAAGAACATACGCTCGTACGTTAATTGCCGTAGTTTATATGGCCATCAAACGACTTTATCCAGAAATGAACTTAAACCTAGAATATGGCATAAGGAATGGATTTTATGGAAAACTGATAGATAAATATGGTCATTCGTTTATTCCCAAAAGTTTCAAATCCCTTACGGATGAAATTCACAAAATCATTGAAGAAGACATTCCTATTTATCAAGAAGAAATAGAAACTGATAAAGTCATTGATTCCCTTGAAGCAGAAGGACTAAACGATAAAGCAGAACTACTCCGCTCTCGAGGTAGCATATATACTGAAAGCTATAGAATTGGAACACATCTCGACTATAGTACTGGCAGTCTATTTCCATCTACAGGCTGGATTTACAAAGTCAATATAGAACCTTTCTTTGAGGGTTTCATCTTAACTGTACCTTCAAAAGTAAACCCTAATGATGTAGATCCTATCTTGGAAATACCCAAAATGTTTGAATTACTTAAAGACACCGAAGAATTCAATCGTGTGATTGGTTTACCTAATGTTGGAGCCCTTAATAACGCCATTAAAAACGACAAAACGGCCGACTTGTCACGCATTGCTGAGGCTTTACAAGAAAAACAAATTGCTAATATTGCCGATCAAATTTGTAATAAAACGCCAAAAATCAAAGTAGTATTAATCTCTGGTCCGTCTTCATCTGGGAAAACAACCTTTAGTAAACGTCTTGGCATTCAACTACTTACAAATTCTATCTCACCACAAGCCATATCGCTTGACGACTATTTTGTAGAACGTGTCAATACACCGCTAGACGAAAATGGGGATTACGACTATGAATCAATAGAAGCCCTTGACTTACCATTGTTCCATCATGATTTAGAGCTGCTATTAGCGGGAGAAGAAGTTGAGATTCCGACCTACAACTTTGAGACAGGTAAGCGCGAATACCGTGGCAACAAAATTAAATTAAATGACAACACCATCTTAATCATGGAAGGCATTCACGCTTTAAATCCACGATTAACTGAGAATATTGCTAATGAACGTAAGTTCAAGATATATGTATCTGTCTTGACCACAATTCCTATTGATTGTCACAATTGGATTCCCACTTCCGACAATCGATTAATTCGTCGTATTATACGTGATTACAACACACGTGGATATTCTGCACAAGATACCATTAGTCGTTGGACAAGTGTACGTCGAGGCGAAGAAAAATGGATCCTACCATTCCAAATCTATGCCGATGCCATGTTCAACTCATCGTTAATTTTTGAGCTCTCGGTACTTCGTCATCATGCCGAATACATACTATCCGAAGTGCCACAAAATTGTGATGAATATTCAGAGGCTCATCGTTTATTACAGTTTATACGCGATTTCAAACCATTTCCTGAAAAAGAAATCCCACGCAACTCACTCATACGAGAGTTCGTTGGAGGAAGTAGTTTTTACAAATATTAAAAACTAGACGGAGTCTTCTACAGGACTCCGTTTTTATTTAAATAAGGTTTTTATTATACAATAAAAATATGCTTATTAGTAAAAAATATGTTACTTTTGCAAAAACTTAATTATCAACAAATATGGAAAGCGTTAGACAAAATAAAATTGGAAGATTACTTCAAAAAGAAATTAGCGATATGCTGAATACCTACGCTCGCACAATTCCTGGCACTTTAATCAGTGTTACTACGGTTAGAGTAAGTTCGGATTTAAGTGTAGCCCGTGCTTATTTAAGCATTTTCCCTAATGATCGAAAAGAAGAAATCTTTGAAACTATTAAACAATCGGCAAAATCATTGCGTTTTGAATTAGCTTCTCGTACCAAATTACAATTAAGAAAAACGCCAGAATTAACCTTTTTCTTGGATGATTCGCTCGATTACATCGAAAACATAGATAACTTGCTTCAAAAATAATCAATGAAACTCGAGTTACACATCGCCCGTCGCTATTTATTTTCTAAAAAAACAAGAAATGCCATCAATATTATTTCTGGTATTTCGGCGTGTGGTATTTGTGTTGGAACACTTGCTTTAGTTTGTGTTTTATCGGTTTTTAATGGATTTCAAGATCTTATTGGGCAATATTTTACGGCATTTGACCCGCCTCTAAAAATCACGCTTGCCAAGGGGAAAACTTTTGAAGCAAATTTACCAGAACTCAACAAAATTAAAACACTGCCAGAGGTTGAGGTATACTCTGAAGTTATAGAAGACAACGTTTTACTTCGATATGCAGATAAACAAGTTCCGGCGGTATTAAAAGGCGTTACTGAAAAGTTTCAACTTACGAGTGGCATAGACAGTATTTTCCGAGAAGGAGAATTCAAATTACGCGACAAATACCATTATTTTGCCGTTATGGGACAAGGTTTGGCCTATACCCTCGGAGCAGACGTATATTTCATTGATCCTCTTTACATCTACGCTCCCAAAAGTAAAGTAAAAGTCAATATCGCTCGTCCTGATAATGCTTTTAATCAAAAAGGCATGTTTTTATCGGGTATTTTCGCTGTAAACCAAAGTGAATATGATTCACAATATGTCATCATTGATCTTGAGCTTGCACAAGAACTTTTTCAATACGAAAACCTTCTAACATCAATAGAAATCAAGTTAAAAGATGGCGCTAACTTAGAACGTACAGAAAAGAAAATTCAAAAAATATTAGGAGATAAATTTATCGTTCAAAATAGACATGAACAAAAAGTGGAATTTTTCAAAATGATGCAAATTGAAAAATGGATTACTTATTTGATCTTATCATTCATTTTACTCATTGCTATATTCAATATCATTGGGTCACTTACAATGCTTATTTTGGACAAGAAGGAAGACATAAAAACCCTACATTCTCTCGGTGCAAACGATCAAACTATCCGACGCATATTCCTTTATGAAGGTTGGATGATCTCTGTTATTGGAGCCTTCATAGGTATCGTAGTAGGAGTAATCTTAGTTTTACTCCAACAATATATCGGAATCATTCGACTTAGTGGTTCGTATGTCATTACCTACTATCCTGTAAGACTTGCCGTTATCGACTTAATCATCATCTTCTTCACCGTAGTAGGATTAGGATTCTTAGCCTCCTACTACCCAACCAAATTCATCAATAAAAATAAAATTTAATAATCTTTAATACACACAAACAGTAATTACTAACGAGTCTTTAATGTCAATAAAGATTCAGGAACAGCCATTGCCATCGCATTATATGCTATTTCGCTTGGATGCAAATGATCACCCGAATCAAAACCATCCGCAAACGACAAAACATTATCTTTATCGCGAACTGCTAAATCAAAATCGACACATCCGTCAAAATCTTTACTTGTACGTAACCAATCGTTAAATTCATTACGTAAAAGATCACGATCTGAATTGTATGTACGCCATCCTAAAATTGGCAATAAAGTACCACTCCAAACCTTCAAACCTAATTTGCGGGCATAAGCAATATAAAATTCTTGTACTCCTTTTATTAAATCAGCACAAGTAGGCATGTCGCTCCAAGGTCTGAAGGGATTAACCTCTACTCCTACTGGATGTATAATATCATTTATTCCATGTTGAATAATAACCGCCTCAGCACCTGCCACATTCAATTCGATAGGAAATCGAATAGCTCCTTTCAGACCATACGCTTGATAAGTGATGCAATCGTACTGACGAAGTATTCTGGTTCCACTCACAGCACGTCGAATAATTGACACATTTTCGAAATTCTCTTTTTGTGTACGAAGAGTAAGATAGTCGGGCCAACTTTGAGCGGTTATAGAATCACCGAAACAAACTAACGCGTAATTTTTTGATTCAGTAAAAACATCAATGGTATTAAGAAAATAAAACCAATTCGTCTTACGAGTTTTGTCTAAGGGCAATTCATCAGCTTCAGCATAATCCCCATACGCATAAAAACCTTTTGACAAAGGTCCAGAAATAAAAGTTCCGGCGTTCATTTGCGTATAATCGGCCAAATACAGACTTATGCTCAACGAGTCACCTTTGGAAACAAAAACATGTACCTCATCACTTTCTACTTCACAGCCTGGATTTATAGAAATTTCCTCTGAATTATTTTTAGTAATCAATAAATTTTTACCCTTATAATTAATAAATGCACGCGTAATTTTAACAGGTTCTGTTCCCGTAAGATTTGAAAAACGGAATCGCAATTTACTTCCTGAAAAACATATATTTATTGGATAACGCAACGTTATATCCTTAGCATAAATACTTTCAGTTCGATCGGTAATTGATGTAGCATTGCCCCAAAGAGCTACCCATTTAGTAAATTTCAAATCTTCCATATCTATTTTTTCTACAAAAGTACAAATTTAGTCCTTTTTTCTTTTACTATTAATTAGTAATTTGAACATAACAATCATTTTATAACAAGAATAACCTTTATTCTCCCCTATTCACCTCTACACTCTTCTACCTATTTAAAATATATAAACAATTGATTTTCAATATGATACTAATTTTTTTAATATATTTATATAAATTTATATGAATATTTGTTCATTTATTTAAAAATAATATATATCTTTGCATCGGATTTGATAATTCAAACAAAAAAATAGCTCATAGTAATAATATAGTGAAACAGAATCCTAACGATTACAAATTTCGTATGGGTAAGTGGAATACCATACTGAGATTTGTAATTGTCACGGATGACTAACCTACAAACCACTACTAATTTTGTTTTGCACGACTACGATTTACCAATAAAACAGCTATTACAACCAAAAAAGCTGCCAATATTTTTTGCCAAGTGAGTCGGTCCATTCCTAGATAAATACTCATTACAGAAGCAATAAGAGGTTGCAAATAAGTATACAGACTCACGACAGTTGGACGTAATCGTTTTTGACCAAAAGGGATCAAATAATAAGCAATACAAGTAGCAAAAACAATCAAATAAGCTAAGGAAATATAATAAGTAAATGGAATCGAAACATATTCAAGTTCGACAATTTCTTTTATAGTAAAAGGTAACGACACCATCAATGAAAATAGAAACATCCATTTCATAAAAGTAACCACACTATACTTTGAAATTAAAGGACGGAAAATTCCCAAATAAAGGGCAAAAAAAACATTATTCAACACCAATAATAACACCCCTAATGGTTGAGTTTGTGCCACCCCATTACTACTTACTCCAACACTATTAAGAATCAATAGCACTACCCCTAAAAATCCGAGTACAACACCACCTGCTTTTTTTAAAGTAATCGGTTCCTTGAGAGCCACTGCAGCCACCAACATAGTAAAAATTGGAACTAAAGGTGATATAATAGAAGCATCTAAAGAAGTTGTAATCAAAATACCTTCCAAAAATGTCATCTGAGTAAGAAATAATCCCAACATCGAAGCCATAAAAATCTTCTTATAATCAGATTTTTCAATATTTTCTTTAGGAAGAAAATACGAAACCAACCAAAATAAAATCGTTGCTCCAAATGCACGGAAAGTGAATAATGCAAATGGCGAAATCAAATGCATATCTGAAATATTTTTGGTAACAATAATATTAAAACCAAAAATTGCGTATGCCATAAAACAAGCAATATGCCCTAAAACTTTATCTTTCATACCTCCTTTATTTACAAAAAAAAGTCGCTCGAAGCGACTTTTTTCTATTGTTGTTTTAATTTCAATTTGTTTTTTGGTAAAAGATTGTTTCTTACAAGATTGGTATCTCAGTGCCTTAGCACTTTAATACATGAACTATTTTATAATATTAAGCATCACTGCTAACATTCTTTTTAATAGATAAACCCTAACCATAATCGTATCAAAAAGAACACGACAAAGTTAATTTATTTTTATGTTATATAACAATGTTTTTTAGTTTTTTTTCAATTTCTTTGTTTTTTTAACATTTATTTCCTTCGTTTTAGCAAAAAAAAGCCTGTTACACATACTTTTCTCCCTATACATATAAAAAATAAAGTTGCATGTTTTTTATAAAATCGTATTTTTGCATTATAAATAAACATAAAAATGAAAAAAACAATTTTACTTATAGTCCTCTCAACAATTTTAGTAAGTTGTCATAATAAAAGTATTCAAACGAGTTTGCCTGTTCAATCCGACTCGATAACTGTAACAATAGTAGATACTATTATACCCAATTCTCCTATTGAAGTAACAACAGACAAATTATACCAATACAAAAATATTCAACTTTCGATTCCTGAAAACTGGAGCATATTTAAAAATGATAGTGACCTTTCTATAATGAAAGACCCTCTAACAAAATTCACCATTAAAGTAAACGACTTTCACAATAGCATCGAATTGAATAACTATTATGAAAAACGCATGGAAGAATTGTCATCCTTTCAGCCAGATGGTGTTTGCGACAATTCTGCTTATGAAATTACTTACTTAAATGATGATACTTACTATTACCAGTACTGTATTTGGAA
>Ga0247610_10005890_pt1 | contig 12837 bp, 9 predicted proteins | sample 174DNAGHGhighgp2_FD_193483 | JGI IMG/M metagenome (GOLD analysis project Ga0247610, IMG submission 193483) | Sheep rumen microbial communities from Palmerston North, Manawatu-Wanganui, New Zealand - 1742 DNA GHGhigh gp2 | ecosystem: Host-associated > Mammals > Digestive system > Stomach > Rumen ...
CCACTCACCCATCCTTCCAAGAATGCTTCGTGTTAGAAACCGAGGGGTTATCTCCTCAAATGCGGGTGCAAAGGTACGGCTTTTTTTTTGTTCCTGCAAATTTTTCGGCAACTTTTTTAGAAAAAAATTACTTGAACGCAATTACCTCCGTGAGCTCTTCATTCAGGTAGAATGTGTTCTGCAGGGTGTCACTTCCGCTTATATATCTCATTCTCAGGTAATAAAGATCACCTTGAGGTATGGAAGGGTAGGTGATGCCCTTTTTGAATCCTTGTGCACCATTTTCTCGCATGACACCAATCAGTGAGTCGTTGAGGTGACGTGTTTTGCCTAAATCAGCAAAGTCACGGCCACTAATCAGGTTGGCTGTTTCCATATTCTCCTCGATGAAATCCTTTACGGTGCTCTCAGCCTTGTACTGCTGTCCGCATGAGGCAAACAGCAGTACGTTGAAAAGGCAAATACCTATTTTAATATAGATACGTGGATTCATTTCTGGGGAATGTTTTTAAGGATGTCGAGCAGATGATCCCAAACCATTTGTACGGTAGGGATGTGGAGACGCTCATCAGGTGTGTGGACAAACCGCAGTGTCGGACCGAAGCTCACCATGTCGAGGTTAGGATAGCGTTCAGAGAAGAGACCGCACTCGAGACCGGCATGGATGCCACGAACGACAGGAGCCTTGCCAAACAGTTTCTTGTAGGAGGCTACGACGATTTCCGTGAGTTTGGAGTTTGCCTTCATCTTCCAGGCAGGGTAGCCGTCGCTGCTGAATGCCTCTGCTCCTGCGAGTTCAAAGACTGCTTGGATGGTAGCGCACATGTTGTCGAGGTTGGACATCACGTTGGAGCGTTGACTCGACAAAATGTCGATGGATGTTTCGGAGCTGTGTACGCTGGCGATATTGCTTGAAGTCTCCACCATGCCACCAAGAGCTTCATCCTGACAGATGGCGTAAATACCATTGTCAACAGCTTGCAGTGCCCAGATAAACTTCTTGGCTACCTCAGACTCGATAACGGGTTCTGCGTCGGTGCTTTCCATCGAGAATACCATTTGTGTGTCTGTCACGTGGAACTCATCCTCAACATCGGTAGCAAAAATATTCCAGTCTGCACGTACGTTTTCCTTGACATCGTTGGGTACAGCGATGATGAACGAACCGTCGCGTGGAATAGCGTTATGGAGCTTGCCGCTATGGAACTGAGCCAGACGAACACCTTCGTAGCGCTTCATAGTCTGGAAGATGAAACGGGCCAGAATCTTGATGGCATTGGCTCTTTTCTTGTTGATGTCATCACCAGAATGGCCACCTACCAGTCCTTTGAGAGTACCCAACAGGAAGAAACTGCCTTTCGGAGCCTCCTCACGCTGGAAAGTGAACTTGGCTGTCGTATTACGTCCGCCAGCACAACTGACGAAGATTTCTCCCTCATCCTCAGAGTCGAGGTTAATGAGGTAGTCGCCCGTCATGAAGCCAGCCTTCATGCCTTCAGCTCCGGTAAGCCCCGTTTCCTCATCGCGTGTGAATACACACTCGATGGGCCCATGCTCAATAGTGTCGCTGGCAAGGATGGCCAGTTCGATGGCACAGCCGATGCCATCATCGGCACCTAAGGTCGTTCCCTCAGCTGTTAGCCACTCACCATCTACATAGGTACGGATAGGATCCTTGTCGAAGTCAAATTCTACATCGACAAGTTTGTCGCAGACCATATCCATATGACTCTGGAGGATGACCGTCTTGCGGTTCTCCATGCCCTTCGTGGCAGGCTTGCGGATGATGACGTTGCCCGTCTCATCGACATTTGTCTGCAGGTTGTGTTGCTCGCCCCAGTTCTTGAGGTACTCAATCATCTTCTCCTCACGCTTTGATGGACGTGGAATTTCATTGATCTTTGCGAATTCTGCAAAGACTTGAACAGGTTTTAAATCACTTTTATTCATTATTAATGTTATTTTTGACAGTTTTCGTAATAAAATGCTTACCTTTGCACCCAAATTGCAGCGCAAAATTACAAAAAATGATTGAAACTCTGCTGATATCGACGTTAATAATTGCTATTGCGATGGTATTTTTCCTCGTAAGGGTGCTATTTGTGAAGCAAGGTACGTTCAAGTCGCAGCATATCCACGACTCTGAGGCTATGAAGGAACGTGGTATTCACTGCGTGATGGATCAGGATCGCGAGATGCGTCAGAAAAGTAAGTTCGCTGTCGATGAGAAGTGAAAAAAGTATCAATAAAAATAATAAGTTCAAGACAAACAATGAAAAAGTACATTCTTTCTGCACTGACCATCGCCCTGATGGCATCGTGCAACAATGCTAGTTCAAAGATGGACGATCAGCCGGTTGCCGGCAATGCTTCTGGTGAAGGTATGAAGATTGCCTATGTGGAAGTTGACTCGCTGATGACTCAGTATGACTTCGCCAAGGACTACAGTGTGACCCTTCAGAAGAAGTCTAACAATGCACGAAACACGCTTACCCAGAAAGGTAACGCTCTGCAGGCCGCTGTGAACAACTTCCAGCAGAAACTGAACAACAATGGTTTCCAGAGCCGTGAGCAGGCTGCCAGTGTACAAGCTGCAATCGAACGTCAGCAGCGTGACCTTCAGGAGCTTCAAGGACGTCTGGAAGGTGAACTCGCCTCAGAGACAGCTAAGTTTAACGAAGCTCTCCGCGACTCACTGCAGAACTTCCTCAAGGCTTATAACAATGACAAGCATTACGACCTGATTCTGTCGAAGGCTGGTGATAACATTCTGATGGCCGACAAGAAGTATGATATCACTGTCGATGTGATCAATGGTCTGAACAAACGCTATAAGCCAGCAGCTAAGCCTGCTGCAGAAGAGAAACAGGCTGAAGATAAGAAATAAGCATCACTTATCATACGATAAGCGCCACTTCTCAATCAGGAAGTGGCGCTTATTTGTTGATAACCCCTATGGCTTACTGTCCCATCAGATAAGCCTTGAAATCAGAGAAATCCTTTGTCATTGGTACGCTCTGCTTCTGTCCACGCATGAAAGCTGCCAGGCGTTCGGGTATCTCGACATCGATACCGATAATCTCATCGACTTTCTCCTTGAACTTTGCAGGATGAGCCGTCTCACAGAAGACACCAATCTCGTCATCATGCAGGCCATCAGCCAGAGCTTGATAACCACAAGCGCCATGAGGATCGAGAATGTACTGAGTCTCATCGAAACACTGGCGCATGGTTTGACGAATATCATCATCGCTGTAAGTTGCGCCACTGATCAGGGCGGAGATACGCTCGTGCGACTGATCGTAGAGATCATAGATGCGTGCAAAGTTTGATGGATCACCCACATCCATGGCATTGGCGAGTGTCTGCTTTGATGGCTTTGGCTCATATTTGCCTGTCTGCAAGTATTTGAAGAAGATGTCGTTGGCATTGTTGGCAGCGATAAATCGTTTAACGGGTAACCCCATCTCATGTCCGAAAAGAGCTGCGCAGATGTTTCCAAAGTTGCCAGAAGGTACACACATCACGAGGTTGTCTGCCTTGCCGAGTGCTTTCATGCGCGCATACGCATTAAAATAGTAGAAGGCCTGGGGCAGGAAACGTGCCACGTTGATGGAATTAGCAGAGGTGAGCTTCATATGGCTGTTCAGTTCTGCATCCATGAAAGCGTTCTTCACCAGCGCCTGGCAGTCGTCGAAGACGCCATCCACCTCGATGGCGGTGATGTTCTTCCCGAGGGTAGTGAACTGACACTCCTGAATGGGGCTTACCTTTCCTTTGGGATAGAGTACATAGACATGGATACCTTCTACGCCAAGAAAACCATTGGCGACGGCAGAACCTGTATCGCCCGAGGTCGCTACAAGTACATTTACCTCTTGACTCTTGTCCAAGTTGTCACCTTTTCTTTCCTGGCGGATGAAATACTGGAGCAGACGAGCCATGAAGCGGGCGCCTACATCTTTGAAAGCGAGGGTTGGGCCATGGAATAGTTCGAGTGTATAGATGTTGTCTTTCACCTTGACGACAGGACAATCAAAGGAGAGGGTGTCATAGACGATGTCGTGCAAGGCATCGGCATCTACATCCTCACCGAAGAATGCATTGGCGACGGTGTAGGCAATTTCCTGAAAGGACATCTTCTCGATGTTGTCGAAGAACTCTTGTGGCAGTTTCTTGATTCGCTCAGGCATATAGAGACCACGATCCTCTGCCAGTCCTTTGACCACAGCCTTGTGCAAGTCGGCTATAGGTGCTTGTTTGTTTGTACTATAGTATTTCATTGCTTATTCGATTTTCATCAATTCTTGCATAAATTCATTGAGTTTCAAGAGACCGTAGGCGCCCTCGACACAGCTTACCTCGTCGTAATGCTGAACACTATCGGGGCTGATGCCACGATACCAGAACAAGAAAGGTACGGGTTGTCCGACGTGGATGCGCATCTCAACAGGTGTCAGATGGTCAGGGAGTATGGCGATGCACACAGGCTCTGCCCAAGTTTGTATTTCTTGGTAGATGGGGGCAATCAGACGCTGATCCAAGTACTCGATAGTCTTAAGCTTCAGGTCGAGATCTCCATCGTGTCCGGCCTCATCGCTGGCTTCTACATGTACGAATACAAAGTCGTCATTTTTCAATGCTTCTATAGCAGCTTGCGCCTTACCTTCATAGTTGGTGTTTGCCAGTCCCGTTGCACCTTCGACCTCCACAATCTTCAGACCAGCATAGTGGCCGATACCACGAATCAGGTCAACGGCGGAGATGACTGTACCGGCTTTTATCTGCGGGTACTGCTGCATCAGTGTTTCCATTGAAGGACGATAGCCGCCACTCCAAGGCCAGATGCTATTTGCCTGACGTTCTCCTCGCTTACTGCGTTCGATATTAAACGGATGATTCTCAAGAAGTTCTTGAGATTCTATAATCATTTTGTTTAAGAGTTCCGCAGTCTCCTCGGCTGTTAGTCTTCCTGCTTCTATTGGTGCATTTTTCTCAGCCTTCACGAGTAGTGGGCGCCAGGGCTCGTTGGGATGGTCATGGGGGGGCGCACATACGATGTGCTTGGAGCCTCCCTTGATCACCAACAGGTGCCGATACTGGATGCCACGAATGAATTTCACCCGTTCACAGCCTGCTTCTTCGTTAATGGGCTTTGCTAGTTTGTCGTTAAGATATTTGATAAGCACGGTGGCATCTTCAGTTTCCAGATTTCCGCCGTTGTGCGTGATAATCTTACCGTCTTCAAGGGTGATAATATTACAACGAATTGCCAGATCATCATTTGCCATCTCATAGCCAATGGATGCAGCCTCTAGGGGGCCACGCCCTTCATAGACCTTGTTCAGGTCATAGCCGAGGATGGCTGTGTTGGCTACCTCACTTCCCGGTGGGAAACCTTCAGGCACAGTGATGAGTCGTCCACAACGTCCCTCACGTGCCAGCTGATCCATCATGGGTTTATTGGCATATTGCAGCAAGGTCTTCCCGCCGAGTCGCTCAACGGGAAGATCTGCCATTCCATCACCTAGAATAATGATGTGTTTCATAAGGAAAAACCGTGTTAATCCGTGCCTTAAATATTCGCAATACTCATGATGTTTGCGAAGACGCCGGCTGCAGTAACAGCAGCACCAGCACCATAGCCCTGGATGAGCATCGGGTACTCCTTATAACGTTCTGTTGTAAGCAGGACGATATTGTTAGAGCCTTCCAAACCATAGAACGGATGTCCGTAAGGCACTTCCTTCAAGGCTACACTGGTCTTGAAGATAGAAGGATCTTTCTCATCGGCTTCCATCGTAGCGACGAAACGCCAGCGCTTGTTCTCTGCCTCCAAAACCTTACGGCGTGCTTCAAAGTCGGCGTCCAGTTCAGGCAGGCGCTTCCAGAAGTCGTCGATACTGCCCTCAAAGTAGCTGTCGGGTACGAAAAGATGCTTTTCCACATCCTCCTGCTCCACCTTGTAACCTGCTTCTCGGGTGAGAATCACCAGCTTGCGGATAACATCTGTACCAGAGAGATCGATACGTGGGTCTGGTTCAGAGTAACGCTGTTCTTTAGCGCGACGAACGGTCTCAGAGAATGGTACATCGGCAGCAATCTCATTAAAGATGAAGTTCAGCGTACCAGAGAGGATAGCCTCAATCTTCAGAATCTTATCACCAGAGTTGCAGAGGTCGTTGATAGTACCGATAATCGGCAGTCCCGCACCTACATTAGTCTCATAGCGGAACCATACGCCACGATCGCGCGCAGTCTGTTTCAGTTTCATATAGCTGTCGTAGTCGCTGGAGGCTGCAATCTTATTAGCTGCCACCACAGAGATATTATGCTCGAGGAAAGTCTGGTAAAGCGCTGCAATCTGACGGCTGGCGGTACAGTCGACGAAGACAGAGTTGAAGATATTCATCTTCACAATCTCGTCGCGCATGTGCTCTGTATCAGCAGGATAGCCGGCACGCAGTATTTTCTCATAGTTGTCGAGGTCGATGCCATCACGGTCTAAGACGAAGTTGTCGACGTCAGAGATACCCACTACGTTTAACTTCAGGCGACGAGACTGCATGAGGAACTGCTGTTGGGTGCGTATCTGTTCTAACAGCATGCCGCCTACGGTACCAATACCGCAGATAAAGATGTTCAGCACCTTGTATTCCGAAAGGAAGAAGGAGTCGTGCAATACGTTGAGCGACTTGCGCAGGAAACGGCCGTCGACAACGAACGAGATATTCGTCTCAGATGCTCCTTGGGCACAGGCAATCACGGAGATACCTGAACGTCCGAGTGTTCCGAAGAGCTTACCGGCAATACCAGGGCTGTGCTTCATGTTCTCACCGACGATAGCGATGGTAGCCAGGCCACTCTCGGCGTGCATGGGGAACATGGCACCCGTCTCTATTTCCTTGGCAAACTCACTGTTGAGTACTTCCACAGCAGCGTCAGCATCTTCATCGCGGACACCGATACTGGTAGAGTTCTCTGATGATGCCTGCGACACCATGAACACAGAGATACCCTTGTTGGCGAGGGTGGTGAAGATACGACGGTTCACACCGATCACACCCACCATTGACAGACCTGTTACCGTAATCAGGGTTGTTCCCTTAATAGAGGAGATACCCTTGATGGGTTTCATGTCGTCGTCAATTTTCTCCTTGATGAGAGTTCCGGGATGTTCGGGGTTGAATGTATTTCTTACCTTGATGGGGATATTCTTGATGCAGACAGGATAGATGGTCGGCGGGTAGATGACTTTGGCACCGAAGTTACAGAGCTCCATAGCCTCTACGTACGACAGTTCGTTGATGGTATAGGCCGACTTGATGACCTTCGGATCAGCTGTCATGAAACCATCGACATCTGTCCAGATTTCAAGGATCTCTGCGTCGAGGGCTGCGGCAATGATAGCTGCTGTATAGTCAGAACCACCACGTCCGAGGTTGGTTGTCTCGTGAGAGTCACGATCACGTGCGATGAAGCCGGGAACCACGCAGATACGCTTCTCGTTCTGGATATCCTTGAAGGCCTCTCTTACCAGCTGGTTGGTCAGTTCGGTATCGAGCACGTGTTTGCCTAGCTTTCTTTCTGTGCGGATGAAGTCACGGGAGTTCATGCGGACACCGTTCTTCACCATCGCAGCCACGATGTGCGAGCTCAGGCGCTCTCCATAGCTGATGATGGCATCCTCGGTCTTTCCGCTCAGGTCGTGAATCAGATAGACACCATAGAGGATGCTCTTCAACTGGTCGAAGAGCTGATCTACATTATTAAATAAGTCAACACGCTTTTTGTCGTCGGTGATGATTGTGTCAATCATCTGGTGATGGCGCTTTACCATCGCTTCGAATTCATCGCGATAGTGCTCGTCGCCCTGTTTAGCCATTTCCGACGTGGCAATCAGTTTGTCAGTGATGCCGTCGAGTGCGCTTACTACTACAATGACAGGTTGCGTCCGAGCCTCTGTCTCCACAATTTTCTTTAAGCTAAGAATGCTTTTTACGGAACCTACGGACGTTCCGCCGAATTTCATTACTTTCATATTTCTATGCAATTTATCTTACCGCCGGCCCCCCCAAACAATGGGGGACTACCCCAACGGCGCTGCAAAGGTACGAATAAGTGATTAAAATACCAAAACTTTTATGATTTTTTTATTGCAGAAATCCCCGCTGGATAGGAGCGGGGATTACTGAATTAATAGGTGCGTATCAGTCTGACCTGGGAATTGAGTCCACTAGGAACAGGTTCCCAATTCTCGTAAGTCGTTCGCTTATAGTTGATATCAACGACGTTGATTTCCTCCATCTTCCGCCATTTGATGCCTCTTCTGTCATAGTCGGCAATGCGGTTTGCTGGCAGGTTGGTGACTTCTATGCGAATCTCATTGATGCCAGCTTTCAGCGTATTCTGGCAGTCGAGCACGAATGGTACAGACCAGGCACAGCCGATGAACTTGCCGTTGATAAAGACGCGGGCAGACTCACGGACATCGCCGAGGTCTATCTGCCACTTGCCCTTGAGGTCGCGCTTTGCCAGACTTATCTTGGTGGTATAGACACCTGTTCCCATCATCACGCGGGCACTGTCGTCGCCGAGTGCCTCCCAGGTCTGAAGACTGTCGAGTTTGAAGGTCTTATTTACCTTGGGGTGTTCTTCGGTAAAGGAGAGCGTCCAAGGACCAGCAAGTGTGAGTGCACTGGAACGTGTAGGCTGGAGGGTGCTGGCTGCCATCTCTATGTTGTTGTCATAGGTCTGGAGAATCATCGAGGCTCCACTACGTAAGTTGACATAGATGCTGTCGCCAGTGATGGTGGCAGGGGTGATATCGCCATTGAGCGGATTAAACCAGGCAGCCTTCGTGAAAGGCACGGCCAGACAGATGTTCTCGCAGATATCATCTGGCGAGAGGTTGGCGATGAAGTAGTGATAGCCTGTGGCATTCTTGCGACGTATGGCCTTCAGCCCAAGCACCGCCTTCATGGGCTCTGGTTTGGCAGCCTTGTTCAGCTCGCGCGCGTCTATATTATATAATATGTGTGCACCCTGTGCTTTCAGTGCTTCGATATGAGCCTTCACTTCTTGAGGCATGTTGCCACTGCCTGGAATGATCAGTCCGCGATAGCAGGTGCCTGCTTTCGTCTGGAGCATGCCGTCTTTGACGGTGACACCCATGAGGAGCCGTTCCGAGATATAGTCGCAGTCAAATCCTGCGTGGTCGATGTCGAGGATGGTCTGTATGAATTCTGGTGCCAACTTACCCATCTGATGGATGGAGAACTGCATCAGTAGTTTGTCGGGCTGTTTCTGCCACATGTCGCGAACGGGCAGATAGACGAGGAAGTCATTGTCGGGCTGTCCCCACTGCAGGAAGCGCTGACAGCGTTCTACATACTGCATGAAATAAGGTGCGTCGCGCCAGATACTGTTCGTCGGTGACATATCGATAGAGGCGTAGAATTTCCATCCTGGCCAGGGGTCGTTTTTGGGTGAGTAACAGGTTCCGTGGAAGAACATGTGGTTCACGCCGGCACAGAACATCAGATCGATGTCGGGTTTCAGTTGTGAGAGTGAGGTGCGGAAATGTTCCGTCAGCCAGGTAAACGTCTCACTGGAGGTGTATGGCTTTCCACAAATATGTGCTGCTGATGGAGCGTACTTCAGCATGGAGAAGTCGGAGTCGTTCTTGCGAGTCTTTCCGGGATCCTGTCGCAGCCCCTCGATACCGAACGAAGAGAGGCCAAAGCCCTCAATCTCTGGGATGTCAACGGCAGCATAGCAATCGATGAGGTTCGCGGGAGAGCCATGGGCCTGATTGCGGGTGATTGCCCCATGCGAATGTGCCCATTCCGTCCATTGCTGGGTGAAATTCTCGAGCAGCATGTCGCCGAGTGTCTCCCTATAGTCAGACAGGATTTTTGTATCCCCCTTGAGCAGTTGTGGCAGGTAGTCCTGTAAACGATAGCCGCGCCGCTGTTCGAAAGTCTCGAAAAGGGTAGGTGTCCAAGTGGCGTCGGCCACCTCGTAGGAGTCGTTGAAGAAGGTGTGTGGATAGGGTGTATGGGTTCGTTCGAAGGCTGCTTCGATATGAGCGAGATAGTTGTGAACCGCCTGACGATCAAAGTGGTCTACCACCAGACCTTCGCCTCCGGGGGCAGCTCGCTTGACTTTCATCACCCCATAGCGAACATAGAGTGCGATGACTTGCCAATGAGCGTTTTCCATCTCCTTGAGTTTGAGTTTCAGCGCCTTGCGCATGGTCTTCTTCTCGGCAGTCTTGATGGCAGCTTTCAGTTCGTCGGCAGGCGCCCAGGTGAGTTGTCCGTTGCTGACATGTGATGTGATGTCATAGGCCTGTCCTTGCCAATAAGCCATCACCTTGTTGAGTCGACAGTAAGGTGCTTCTTTTTCAGGCACTGCCAGTGAAAGACTGTTGACGTTGCCTCCGATGAAGGTTGTATCTACGAACACCGCCTTGCAGGCCGACTCCTCCAGCGGTACCCACGGTCCACCAAAAGGCCATCCTGTGCCTGTGGCCATATCCACTTCTATACCACTCTCTTTCCCGTTGGCTTGCACTTCACGTAGCATCTCCATCCATTTGTCGGAGAGATAGGGGATGTTGTTCTGCTGATTGCCCTGCACCCCATAGAGCGGTGTGATCTCCACTGCTCCAATTCCATGAGCAGCATACTCCTGCATGTTCCATTTGAGGTTCTCCTTATCGACGGCAGACCCCATCCACCACCAGCGGGTACCAGCCTTTGCTTCTGGTCTGGCTTCGGGCCACTGTTGTGCGGATACTGGCAACGTTGCAGCTGCTAAGGCGAGGATGATGATTTGTTTCTTTATCATGTTTGTTTTAGTATGGTTGTTTAGTAGTGTGAAAAAAGAGAGAATAAGTCTTCCGGCCTATTCTCTCTTAAGTATGATGCTGTTTACTCGATGACGATGAGCGCATCGTCTTCCATCACGCTTTCTCCAATCTTCACGCAGATGGCAGTTACTTTACCATCCTTCTCTGCCGTGAGATTATTAGCCATCTTCATGGCCTCGAGTACGACAACAGTATCGCCAGCCTTGACCTCGTCGCCTTCGGCAACAAGAATGTCGGTGATCACACCGGGCAGCGGTGCCTTAACGGCGTTAGCCTTGTTAACGGCGGCCTTGTTGGCAGAACCACTATCTTCAGATGCAGCGGCAGCAGGCGTAGCAGCTTTTACTACTGGCTTTTTCTTTTCGGGTTCTGGTTGCTTTTCCATTTCAACTGTGTACGTTTCGCCATTGACAGTCAATGTGGCAATATTGTCCTTGATGTCGCCGACTACAACCTCGTACTTGTTACCGTTGATAGTATATTTGTATTCTTTCATATTTGATTGGGTTTAGGGACGCGGGGTCATTGTCTGAGCATAACCGTTCCATTGTGTGTTATGGGGAGCTATTGTGATAATGCCCGTTTCGGTATCATGTACGTTATTACCTAGGTGCTCGTGCAGCGCCATAGCAATAGCTGCATATACTTCGTTATTCTTCATAATCAATATTGTTTATAGCGCCCCTCCCCAGAGCGGGGAGGGCGCAATGACATTACATAGGAATATTTCCGTGCTTCTTGGCAGGCAGGGCGTCGCGCTTGGTGGCGAGCTGAGCCAGACCACGACAGATGCGGAAACGCGTGTTACGCGGTTCGATCACGTCGTCGATATAGCCATACTTGGCAGCCTGATACGGGTTGGCGAAGAGCTCGTTGTATTCATCCTCCTTCTCGGCGATGAATGCCTTCACGTCCTCACCAGCTTCCTTCTTGGCCTTGGCCTCCTTGGCATACAGCACGGCAGCAGCACCGCTGGCACCCATCACGGCGATCTCAGCAGAAGGCCATGCGTAGTTCAGGTCGGTGTGGAGCTGCTTAGAACCCATCACGATGTGAGAGCCACCGTAAGACTTACGGAGTGTCACCGTAATCTTGGGCACTGTTGCTTCACCGTAAGCGTAGAGCAGCTGTGCACCGTGCAGGATGACGGCGTTGTACTCCTGACCTGTTCCAGGCAGGAATCCCGGTACGTCGACGAGGCTGACGATAGGAATATTGAAGGCGTCGCAGAAACGTACGAAGCGGGCACCCTTACGAGAGGCGTTCACGTCGAGCACACCAGCATAGCAAGAAGGCTGGTTGGCGACGATACCTACGCTCTGTCCGTTGAAACGGGCGAAGCCGACGATGATATTCTTGGCGAACTTAGGCTGAACCTCGAAGAACTCACCGTTATCGGTAATAGCAGCGATGACCTTATACATATCATAGGCCTCGTTGGGGTTCTCGGGGATGATCTCATTCAGGGAGTCCTCCATACGGTTGATAGGATCGTTGCACTGCTTGCGTGGAGCCAGTTCCATGTTGTTGGAAGGAATATAGCTCAGCAGGGTCTTCAACATCTCGATGCCTTCTTCCTCAGTAGCAGCGGTGAAGTGGGTTACACCCGACTTGGTGGCGTGTACAGAGGCACCACCGAGGTGCTCTTGGTCGATATCTTCACCAGTAACGGTCTTCACCACCTTCGGACCTGTGAGGAACATATAAGATGTGTTCTCCATCATCAGGGTGAAGTCGGTGAGGGCAGGGCTGTATACGGCACCACCGGCGCAAGGACCGAAGATACCCGATATCTGCGGGATGACGCCTGATGCGAGAATGTTGCGCTCGAAAATCTCAGCATAGCCAGCCAGTGCGTTGATACCCTCCTGAATACGGGCACCACCAGAGTCGTTGATGCCGATGACTGGGGCACCCATCTTCATGGCCATATCCATTACCTTGCAGATTTTCTGGCTCAT
>Ga0247610_10005891_pt1 | contig 12837 bp, 10 predicted proteins | sample 174DNAGHGhighgp2_FD_193483 | JGI IMG/M metagenome (GOLD analysis project Ga0247610, IMG submission 193483) | Sheep rumen microbial communities from Palmerston North, Manawatu-Wanganui, New Zealand - 1742 DNA GHGhigh gp2 | ecosystem: Host-associated > Mammals > Digestive system > Stomach > Rumen...
CTCGAGCGAACCACAGTGGGCCGACGGCAACGGTGAGGTGCTCTTCGGCTCGGGCAGCCTGCTCGACGACCTGGTGCACTACGTATACAGCGGCCGCAACTGCCGCATGATGCTCATAGGCGACCAGGCACAGCTGCCACCCGTGGGCGCCGACCCCACGGTGTGCCCCCCGGCACTGCAGAGCGACGTGCTGCGCGGCTACGGGCTGCAGGTCTTCGAGGCGGCACTGACAGAGGTGCTGCGACAGAGCCAGCAGTCGGGCATACTCTACAACGCGACACGGATACGACAGACAGAGGACAACGAACTGGGGATGGTCAGCCTGCCAGAGATACTCATCAGCGGCTTCAGCGACATAAAGGACGTACCGGGCGACGAGCTGATAGAGCAGCTCACCAGCAGCTACAGCGAGGTGGGCATGGACGAGACAATAGTGGTGACACGCTCGAACAAGAGGGCCAACGTCTACAACCAGGGCATACGCCGGACCATACTGGACCGCGAGGACGAGCTGTGTCGTGGCGACCAGCTGATGGTGGTGAAAAACAACTACTACTGGGGACAGAGACAGGGGCTGCCGGCAACCTCCGACAGACAAGGGGCTAACGCTAGCGGGGAGCAGACAGAAGCCAAACATCTGGAGTATATAGCCAACGGCGACCGCTGTGTGGTGCAGCGCGTGAGAAACGTGCACGAGATGCATGGCTTCCGCTTTGCCGAGGTGACACTGCTCTTCCCCGACTACGACGACTATGAGCTGACGGCCACCGTAATGCTCGACACGCTGACGAGCGAGGCACCGGCACTGACACGCGAACAGCAGGGACAGCTGTTCCAAAGGGTGATGGAAGACTACCAAGACGTGCCCTACAAGAGCGAGAGGCTGAAGAAGCTGAAAGAAGACCGCTACTACAACGCGCTGCAGGTGAAGTTCGGATATGCCGTGACATGCCACAAGGCACAGGGCGGACAGTGGGAGCACGTCTACGTGGACCAGGGCTACATGACCGACGACATGCTCACGCCGGAGTACGTACACTGGCTGTACACCGCGTTCACACGAGCCACGAAAAAGCTGTTTCTGGTCAACTGGCCGAAGAAGCAAGTTGCCTTAGCACCGCAGTAGCTTCGGCCACAGAGGGCACGCTGCTGACGACCATCGAGCGTTTGCCGTTCTGCTCACGCAGGTTGCAGCGCCTCACGTTCCTGCCTATATAGTCCAGTATACGCCCAAAGGCCTCGCTCTGGTAGAACGGGCTGTGGGGATTGCTGACGAAGTAGAGGAACATGTTTCCTTGTTTCAACATTATCTTCTCGCAGCCCAGGCTCTTGCCCAGACGGCGCAGCGTCACCACATGCAGCAGCTCTTCAGCCTGCGGCGGCAGAGAGCCGAAACGGTCGATGAGCCTCGAGCGGTATGCCTCCAGCTCACGGTCGTCGCGGGTGTTGTCCAGTTCTCGGTAAAGAAGCATGCGCTCGGAGTCGCTCGGCACATACTGGTCGGGGAAGTACAGCTCCAGGTCGGACTCAAGGGTGCAGTCGGCAACGAAAGGCACGAAGGGCCCAGAGGCCCCCAAAGCCCCCCCACGGGAGGTAGTGGGGGTGGGACTGTTGGGGCTTGTGGTGCTGGGGCTTGTGGTGCTTGTACTTTCATTTCTCAACTCCACCATCGCCTCGTTCAGAATCTTCTGGTAGGTCTCGTAGCCCAGGTCGCTGATAAAACCACTCTGCTCGGCACCCAGCAGGTTGCCGGCACCACGTATGTCAAGGTCCTGCATGGCAATGTTGATGCCGCTGCCCAGCTCGGAGAAGTTCTCGAGGGCCTCCAGCCGACGGCGGGAGTCCTGTGGCAGTGCGGCCAGAGGCGGGGCGAGCAGGTAGCAGAACGCCTTGCGGTTGCCACGGCCCACGCGGCCACGCATCTGGTGCAGGTCGCTAAGGCCGAAGTTCTGTGCAGAGTTGATGATGATGGTGTTGGCATTGGGTATGTCGATGCCGTTCTCGACAATGGTTGTGGAGAGGAGCACGTCGTAGTCGTAGTTGGAGAAGTCGAGGACTATCTTCTCCAGCTCCTCGGGCTTCATCTGTCCGTGGCCGATGGCAATCCTGCAGTCGGGAATATACTTCTTTATCATCCCTGCAATGTGGGTGAGGTCGCTGATACGGTTGTTCACGAAATAGACCTGTCCGTTGCGGCTCAGCTCGAAGTTTATGGCATCGGCAATGATCTCTGCCGAGAAGGTGTGTATCTCGGTCTGTATGGGGTACCGGTTGGGTGGCGGTGTCTGAATGACGCTCATGTCGCGTGCTCCCACAAGCGAGAACTGCAGCGTGCGCGGTATGGGCGTGGCACTCATGGTCAGCGTGTCGACGTTGGTCTTCATCTGGCGCAGCTTCTCCTTCGTAGACACTCCGAACTTCTGTTCCTCGTCGATGATGAGCAGCCCCAAGTCCTTGAACTTCACGTTCTTGCCTATCAGCTTGTGCGTGCCTATCACTATGTCAACCTTTCCGTCGGCCAGGTCTTTCAGCAGCGCCGTGGTCTGCTTTGCAGAGCGTGCACGTGTGAGATAGTCCACCCGCACTGGCATGTCCTTCAGACGTCCGCTGAAGGTGCGGAAATGCTGGTATGCCAGCACCGTGGTGGGCACCATCACCGCCACCTGCTTGCCGTCGACGGCAGCCTTGAAAGCTGCCCGCACAGCCACCTCGGTCTTGCCAAAGCCCACGTCGCCACAGACCAGACGGTCCATGGGCAGAGGCTTCTCCATGTCGGCCTTCACCTCCTGTGTGGCCTTCAACTGGTCGGGGGTGTCCTCGTAGAGGAACGAGGCCTCCAGCTCGTGCTGCATATAAGTGTCGTGACTGAAGGCGAAGCCACGCTGATGGCGGCGTGCGGCATAGAGCTTTATGAGGTCGCGCGCAATGTCCTTGATATGCTTCTTCGTGCGCTCCTTAAGCCGCTCCCACGCGCCGGTGCCAAGGGTGGAGAGACGCGGTGTCTGGCCGTCGTCCTGGCTCTTGTATTTCGACACCTTGTAGAGGGAGTGTATGCTCACGTAGATGGCGTCGCCACGCTGGTAGATGATCTTTATCATCTCCTGGAAACCGCCGTCGGGCAACGGCATACGCACCAGTCCTCCGAACTTGCCTATGCCGTGGTCCACGTGGACCACGAGGTCGCCGGGCTCAAACTGCTGTATCTCCTTCAGTGTCAGCGCCACCTTGCCGCCACGAGCCTTGTCGCTCTTCAGGTTGTACTTGTGGAAACGGTCGAAGATCTGGTGGTCGGTGAAGAAGCACACACGAAGGTCGTGGTCGGCAAAGCCTTCGTGCAGGGTCTTGTTGATGCCCGTCACACTTGGGGCAGAGCCTGGCGTCTGGGCATCGCCGGCAGCGAGTATCTCCTCCAGTCGCTCTATCTGCTTCTTGCTGTCGGCCAGGATAAAGAGGCGGTAGCCCTTCAGCTGGTAGTCCTCCAAAGCCTGCTTCAGCATGTCGAAGTTCTTGTGGAACAGTGGCTGCGGACTGACATTGAACGAGATGTGACGGTCGGACGACGAGGAATGGGGCTGTGCACCGAGCAGTATCCTGCCGAAGCCCTCGCTGTCTGCCCGGAACTGCGCACCGCTTATTATCTGGCTGTCGCGCTGCATCTCTTGGCGTATCTTGTACTGCTCCAGCTCGGTGGCACCCTCCAGGCGCTCGGTCATGGCCTGGGTGGAGAAGCCGTCGCGGTAGGTCTGGTCGATGGTGTCGCACACAAACTGCCAGTTCTTCATCACCAGCCACGTGTCGCGGGGCATGAAACTGAATATCGACTCTTTCTCTTCTGCAAATGTCATCTCAGGCACTATGTCGGCCCTGTCGCGCTGTTCCTTGGACAGCTGGTTCTCGACCTCGAACGTGCGGATGGAGTCTATCTCGTCGCCGAAGAAGTCGACGCGGTAGGGGTACTCGCAACTGAAGGAGAACACGTCGAGGATGCTGCCACGCAGGGCAAACTGGCCAGGCTCGTAGACATAGTCCACCTCACGGAAGCCGAGCTCACGCAGGGTGTCGCACACCGAGTCCAAATCCACGCTCTGACCCTTGACCAGCGTCAGCGTACGCTCGTCCAGGTTCTTGCGGGTGACCACAAGCTCGGCCATAGCCTCGGGGTAGGTGACGATATATGGCGACTGGCTAACAGAGGTGAGCACCTCCGTACGCAGTATCTCGCTGGCAGGGTCCTTCTGCCCGTACTTTATGGCACGGCGGTAGCTCGAGGGGAAGAAGAGCACGCGGCTCTCGCCCATCACCTGGCATAGGTCATGGTAGAAATAGCCAGCCTCGTCGGCATCGTTGAGTATAAAGAAGAAGGTGCTTCCAGCTGCTTTCTTGCCACTTTTTGCCTTGGCAACATTCATCTTCAAGGCCAGCGAACTGAAAACCATCGGGGCAGAAGAGCCCAACAGCCCTTGGAGGAAAATGGTCTTCACCGACTTTTCCCCAAGTGCTTTTGCCAGCTCGGCCACCTGCGGCAGACTGGCATAAAGTGTCTGTAATTTCTGTATGTCCATTATTGATTTGCGGGGCAAAGGTACGAAATAATTATGAATTACGGGCGGGAAAACTGAAAAAAACAAAAAAAGTAAGGCCGTTTGCTACTCCGTTGTCAGATTATCACTATCTTTGCATAACAAAATCTGTCAACTATGAATAAAAGCGACTGCATAGTCATCATCCCCACGTACAACGAGAAGGAGAACATTGAGAAAATAATCCGTGCCGTCTTCGCACTGGAGAAGTGTTTCCACATACTAATCATCGACGACGGCTCGCCCGACGGCACTGCCGCCATCGTGAAAGGTCTCATGGCCTCGGAGTTTAACGACCGTCTGTTCATGGTTGAGCGGAAAGGCAAGCTGGGCCTGGGCACAGCATACATCGCTGGCTTTAAGTGGGCGCTGGAGCGCGACTATGAGTATGTCTTCGAGATGGACGCCGACTTCAGCCACGACCCCAACGACCTGCCACGCCTGTATGCCGCCTGCCACGACGAGGGCTATGACGTGGCCATCGGCTCACGCTATGTCAGCGGGGTGAACGTGGTGAACTGGCCCATGGGGCGCGTGCTCATGAGCTATTTCGCTTCGCAGTATGTCAGGCTGGTCACCGGCTTCCCCATCCACGACACCACGGCTGGCTTCAAGTGCTATCGCCGACGCGTGCTCAAGACCATAGAACTTGACAAGATACGCTTCAAGGGCTACGGCTTCCAGATAGAGATGAAGTTCACTGCCTGGCGCATAGGATTCAAGATAAAGGAGGTGCCCGTCATCTTCGTCAACCGCAAGGAGGGCACGAGCAAGATGTCGGGCGGCATCTTCGGCGAGGCTTTCTTCGGAGTCATGCGCCTACGCTGGGACGGATGGACTCGCAAGTACCCAAAAATGCCGAAGGAGTAAATAGTATAAATTAGTAAGAAGGAGTTAGAAGTCTTCTAACTCCTTCTTACTACATCTGCTGAATGATCTTGCCCCCTTCCTCAATGGCCTGCATGTTCAGGGGGATAAGGTCGTGATGGCGCTCGGGGAGCGTCTTCTTTAGAGCCTTCTCCACTCCGGCGGTGCCCACCACGGGACAAACCTTCAGCAGTCCGCCGAGGACAATCATGTTGAACACCTTGCCATTCTTCATCTCGGCAGCCTTGTCCATGGCGTCTATGCGATAGACGGTGATGTCCGTACGCGTAGGCGGGTTGATGATGCCATAGCCGTCGTAGATGAGTATGCCGCCGGGCTTCAGCTTTGGCTCGAACTTCTCGAGCGAGGGCTGGTTGAGCACTATCGCCACATCGTATTTGCTGAGTATGGGCGACGAGATGCGCGTGTCGCTTACGATGACGGTGACGTTTGCCGTACCGCCGCGCTGCTCAGGGCCGTAGGCCGGCATCCATGTCACCTCCTTGTCTTCCATCAGTCCCGAGTAGGCCAGAATCTTACCCATCGAGAGCACGCCCTGACCACCGAAACCTGCAATGATGATTTCCTTCTTCATGCTTTATTTGTTTAATTCGTGAAATTCGTTGTTAAGATTTCTTTATTAGTTAATCTCATAACTTAATGTTTTCAAGGTGCAAAGATACAATTATTTTTTCTAATCAACAAAATTTTTTATAGCTTATTATTCCGTTCTTCGGGATTTGCAATCCCGAAGAAGTGAATATAGGCATTTTTAATGCCGATAATATCCCCCTCAAGCCATCACAATGACATCCACCAGTCCTTTCTCCCCGCAATAGTCGCGTGCCGAGCTATACAGGTAATCTTCAGCTCTGGCCACTATTTCCTGTCTCACAGGGTTATTATGTATATAGTCCAGCTTCTGCCTGTAGAACTCATAGCTGCTGATGGTCTCCACATGGTTGCCATCCTGCCAGAACTTGAAGTCCTTTATCTTCGCGTCGTTTGCCCCGCGAAACCAGCAGCGGTCCAGCAGCCATTCCCTGCGGCTCTCATGGTCATTCTCCTGCACGGTCTTGACAATGCTCTTGCTGGTGAATTTCTTGAAGTCACGCAGAATGTCGCTGATGGTCGTTTCTGGCTTTCGTATGCCGACTATCGCATGCAGATGGTTGGTCATCAGCACCCACGCATAGATATCAAGCCCCTTCTTCTGCTGGCAGTAGCGCAGTGACTCTACTATTATTTGCTTATACACAGGCCGGGTGAACACGTCCATCCAATCAATGACTGTCGTAGTGATGAAATAGAATAGAGCTCTTTGGTAAATTGAATTGCTGGCATATAGTCTTGGTTTTTACAGCATTACAAATGCTTATATTCAATGCGGCCCGAACGGGGATCCTTCTTTTCAGCATTAAAAATGCTTATATTCGGTGCCGCCGGATTGCAAATCCGGCGGAACGGGAATTCTTCTTTTCAGCATTAAAAATGCTTATATTCGATTCCGCCGGATTTGCAATCCGGAGGAACGGAATTGCAAATCCGGCGGAACGGGTCTCGCTGTATTTATCAGTTAGAGATCCGCGGAGTAGAACTATATCCTCCCCTCCCCCACGCGGGAGGGGTTGGGGGTGGGGCTTTAAGTCCTGTCTTTCAGGTCACCTTTCGGATAGAATGGGAACATATTCTCCTTCATCCATTCATTAGCCTGCTGTGGTGTGAGTTTCCATCCGCTGTTGCAGGTTGATACGAACTCCACGAGCGAGCTGCCCTTGCCATCCATCGATGCCTGGAACGCCTTCTTCAGGGCTTTCTTGGCCTTGAGGATGCTGGCCACGCTCTCCACCGACTGACGGGTGACGTAGCAGGTGCCCTCCAGTCCTGCGGCGATATCGGCCATCTTCAGTGGGTAGCCATGCAGCTTCGGGTCTCGTCCGTAGGGGCAGGTAGCGGTCTTCTGTCCGATGAGGGTGGTGGGAGCCATCTGTCCGCCGGTCATGCCGTAGATGGCATTGTTGACGAAGATGATGACGATGTTCTCTCCACGGTTCAGTGCGTGTATGGTCTCGCAGGTGCCTATGCAGGCCAGGTCGCCGTCGCCCTGGTAGGTGAACACCAGACGGTCGGGCCAGCAGCGCTTGATGCCGGTGGCCAGTGCGGGAGCACGACCGTGGGCAGCCTCCTGCCAGTCGATGTCTATATAGTTGTAGGCGAAGACGGCGCAGCCCACGGGGCTTACGCCCACTGCCTTCTCCTCAAGGCCCATCTCTTCGATGACCTCAGCTATGAGCTTGTGCACCACACCGTGGGAGCAGCCCGGGCAGTAGTGCATGTTATTGTCGTTTAGGAGCGTTGGCTTCTTGTAGACCAAATTCTCCTCTGCTATTATCTTGTTTTCTTCCATAACCTTACATCAATTTTGTTTTCAATGCTTCAACTATCTCTTCCGGGTCGGGCACTATGCCACCCAGGCGGCCGAACTGCTCCACCGGCACGGCACCATTGACGGCGAGGCGCACGTCCTGCACCATCTGTCCGGCGTTGATCTCTGCCACAAGGATGCCCTTCTTGCCTTTTGCCATGGCTGCAATCTCCTTCGTGGGGAACGGCCAGAGGGTGATGGGGCGGAACAGTCCCACCTTGATGCCCTCGGCACGGGCTATCTCCACGCTCTTCTCTGCTATACGTGCTGCTGAGCCAAACGACACGATGACATACTCGGCATCGTCGCAGAGCTGGGTCTCGTAGCGCACCTCTTTCTCGCGTATCTCGGCATACTTGCGTTGCAGGGCCAGGTTCTTCTGCTCCATGACCTCGGGCTTCAGTTCCAGCGAGGTGATGACGCGGCGCACCGTGCCTTTCTTCTTGCCTGTCGAGGCCCACGGGCACTGTGCAATGACCTCCTCGTCGGTGCGACGCGGCTTCTGCTTTGGCAGCACCACCTTCTCCATCATCTGTCCGATGACGCCATCGGAGAGAATCATGGCAGGGTTACGGTACTTGAAAGCCAGCTCGAAGGCCAGGTCTACGAAGTCGGCCATCTCCTGCACCGATGCGGGAGCCAGCACTATGACGTTGTAGTCGCCGTTGCCACCTCCACGTGTGGCTTGGAAATAGTCGCCCTGTGAGGGCTGTATGGTGCCCAGTCCGGGGCCTCCGCGCTGCACATTGACTATGAGTGCGGGCAGCTCTGCTCCTGCCAGGTAGGTGATGCCCTCCTGCATAAGCGCCACGCCGGGCGACGATGACGAGGTCATGGCCTTCTTGCCTGCACCGGCTGCGCCATAGACCATATAAATCGACGCCAGCTCGCTCTCAGCCTGCACCACCTGCATACCGGTGGTCTCCCAGGGCTTCAGCTCGGCCAGCGTCTCAATAACTTCACTTTGCGGGGTAATGGGGTAGCCAAAGTATCCGTCCACGCCGCAACGAATGGCAGCACGGGCTATCGCCTCGTTGCCTTTCATCAATACCACTTCTCTTTCTTCCATTGCTTAGCCCCCAAGGTCTGGGGGATAGGGGTCTGAACAAGCGAATCATCGCCCCCCTTTTTTATTGTTTGACATTAACAATGGGAGCCTGCGCTTGTCCAGGCCCCCAACCCCCTATTGCTGGGGGCGGGAACGATAAACAGTGATACACCCGTCGGGGCAGACAATGCCACACGACGCACATCCCACACATGCATCTTCGTTGACAGCCTCCACGTATGGATAGCCGTGTACATTGACCTTGCCGGCAAGAGCGATAACCTTCTGCGGGCAAGCCACCACACACAGCGAGCATCCTTTGCACCTGACTGTGTCAATGACGATAGCACCTTTCATTTTTGCCATAAGCTGATAATGTATAAACGATTTACAATAATGTTGTGTACTTACTTCTTTTGAGCGGCAAAGATAGTGATTTTTTCCGAACTGGCAAAACAAATGCTGGAAAAACTGCTATTTGGTTATTTCCGTTATCGGTTTGCCCGAGCAGGCGTTTGGCTGCTGTATGTGCAAGAGCTGGCACACTGTGGGGGCTATGTCGCTGATGTAGACCTCTCGGCTGGTGGCCCCGTGGTTGATGTGCCACCCGCAGAACAGCAGCGGTATATGTGCGTCGTAGGGGTTCCACTCACCGTGTGTGGTGTGTGTAGGCGTGTTGTCGTCCCACCAGCTGTAGTACTGCGGTTCGGGAATGAAGACGATGTCGCCCGAGCGCCTGGGGTGATAGCCCATGAGCAGACGGTCGGTGAGCAGCTGTGGCAGCGACGTGGTGCGTATGGCGTCATAGTCCACTGCTGTGACTATGCCGGGAACAGTGCGCAGCCAGCCTACTAAGCAGTCTTTCACTTTCTGCACGTCAAGGCCCTGCTGGCCGATGCTGGCGCGATTGAGGAAGACGCGGTAGTCCATTATGTCGCCCACCACCTTCTTCGTAGCTCCGAGTTGTGCTGCGCAGACGCTGTCCATAGACTGTTGAAGGCGGGAGATGTAGAGTGGCCCGGCTGGCATCTTGTGCTCGTGCATGAATTTCCAGTTGTGTGCAGCCCCATGGTCAGCAGTGAGGAAGAGTAGCCAGTTGCCTTTTCCCACCTGGTCGTCGAGGGCCTGAAGCAGTCGTGCCATGTCCTTGTCGAGCTCCATGTATGCCTCGTCGATGCGGTCACCGCGTGTGCTCCACTCGTGGCCTATGACATCGGTCTGCGAATAGCTCACGCAGAGCATGTCGGTGGCCTCACCCTTGCCCAGCTGTTCGCCCTGCAGGGCGGCTATGGCCATGTCGGTGGTCAGTGTGCCACAAAGCGGGGTGTACCCTATGCGGCTACCGGCCTTCTGCGCTTCCTTGTTGTTCTTGATGGCTTTGTTCACCTGCTGTGCATAGTCGGGCAGACGGTCCATGTAGTATGTGCTGCTGACGAAGCAGAGGTTCTTGGTGTCGAGCCAATAGGCGGCATTGGCCGAATGTCCGGCAGGCAGTATGGCAGCCCTGTCTTTATAGCTCACGCCCACCACCTTCGAACGGAAGTCGGTGTGCAGGCGCAGCTGGTCGCCGATGGTGGTGGCGAGCAGGTGGTGGGGCGAGTGCTGGCCCTTTGTGCCTGGTGCCCCCACGGTCTGCACGGTGTTGTCGGATGTGCAGTAAACCCTTTGTCCGTCGATGTAAAACGTGTTGCCACAGATGCCGTGGAATGCCGGTGTGGTGCCGGTATAGACAGAGGTATGGCCTATGGCGGTGATGGTGGGCACATAGTTGATCAGGCAGTTGTTGCACGAGTAGCCCTGGTCCAAGAGTCTGCGGAAGCCACCGTCGGAGAACTGGTCATAATAGCGTGAGAGGTAGTCCCAGCGCATTTGGTCTACTACGACACCTACCACGAGCTTCGGCCGCTCGGTGAAAGCTGTCTGGGCAGTGATGCTTGCTGCTGTCAGCAGACAGACAAGAAGGGAGATAAAAAAAAGTTTCATGGTTAAGCGATATCAGTTGTTAAACGAATTCAATTTCTTTTTCCAGTATTGGCGCAAGTCCTCCCATTTATAATAATAAGGTGTAGCGGTAGGCTCTACGGGCAGCGTCACCTCACGCTCGTTGAGCAAAGCCTTGACGAGTATGTCGCCCTTCGCTCCCGATTTCTTCGGTTTGTAGAATATGAGCTGTATGTTGCAGGCCATTGGGAAGATGCGGTAGTTCCGCCAGCTCTTGTCCAGCTCATAGAGGTTTTCCACGGCAGTTCCGCAGTTGCCCAGCTCCATGAGGCAGGCCAGCGGCATGACGCACACCTCATGGCCGAAGCGCAACGTGGCCTGTGTCTTGCCCAGCTGCACACAGGTGTCGGCCGTCTCGATGATGTTTGTCAGCAGGTTGTATTGCGAGAAAGGCATCACTCCACCCGTCAGTGGCGATGCTCCGTAGTGCAGGTACCACCCGGCATTGTTGATGCGCCACATATCGTAGATCTCATCTTTCGTAAACAGCTGCAGCAGCTCGTCTTGTCCGTCTTCATGGCTCTGCATGTTAATGACGACTTCGAAGAGATGGCGCATGAGGCTTCCCTGCTTTATGCTGTCGGCAGCCCACTGCTTATCATTGAACAGCACGCTCATGATACGCTCGGGATGTGTGCAGCTCTTTACGAACTCATCGCGTGCCTTGTCGCCCTTGCGGCTGGCTGCCCGCAGGCTGTCGCTCCACCCTTGGTTGAGGTAGTACTGCAGTGCATCGCTCACGTCGTTGTGTATCTTTGCCGTGGGGTTGGCAGCCATCAGCTCTTCACACTCTGCCACCATCGACAGTATGCAGCGGTTCACGGTGGTGCTGCGTGCATCGATGTGCACACCTTTTGTCTTTACGAAAATCTCGGGGAAATGCTGTGCTATGCGGCGCCCTATGCCGTGGTGCTGTCGTTCGCCCACGGTGGTGAGGTCGCCAAGACGTTTCTCCGTGGTCTTATTGAATATCTCCAGCTTACGCAGCAGCTCCTGCCCCTCTCTGGTCAGCTTGCCCTGTTTGCGGGCACTGCGCAGCGGACGTATGACACGCTGGTAGTCGTCCTTGCCAATGAGCCATCGCGAGCCGTGGCGGCCGTAGTGGCTGAAATAGAAGGGCACGTAGCCCTTGGGTGCCTTGGTGTAGTCGAAGTCGGGCAGCTGACGGTCATAGTCAACATAGTTTGAACCGGCAAGCCAAGGATTCTCGTCTATCTCCTCTCTGGCGGTCTGGGCCAGAGCAACCGTCATTGAGACGCAAACGGTGAAAAGCGCTAACAGTCGTTTCATACCTTCTCTGTTTTGAATATCTGACGAAATGCTACTTACAGTCAAGGATTGTACATGTCCTTGCAATAGAAATTCATTATGTCGTCGAGCATGCGCTTGGCCTCGGCAGCAGGGCTGTCGGGGTCCAGGCGCTCCGCCTCTATATAGCAGTTGATAGCCTCGTGCCAAAGACCTTGCTTCCGATAGGCATTACCCTGCTGGTACAACTCTTCGGCCCGGCTTTTATCAGTAGTCATTTGCATTTCTCACTCCTCATTTCTCACTCCACACTCCACCCTTCACACTCCTCACTCCACACTCCACCCTTCACACTCCTCACTCCACACTCCTCTTTTGCGCAGCAAGCAGAGTGTTCTTCATCAGCGAACAGATAGTCATGGGTCCTACACCGCCCGGCACAGGTGTGATGAACGAGCACTTTGGTGCCACCTCGTCGAACTTCACGTCGCCGCAGAGGCGGTAACCGCTCTTGCGCGATGGGTCTGGCACACGCGTGGTGCCCACATCGATGATCACGGCGCCCTCTTTCACCATGTCGGCAGTGACGAACTCAGGCTGTCCTATTGCAGCAATGATGATGTCTGCCTCACGGCACTCGTCCTTCAGTGTCTTCGACCGGAAGTGGC
>Ga0247610_10005895_pt1 | contig 12833 bp, 9 predicted proteins | sample 174DNAGHGhighgp2_FD_193483 | JGI IMG/M metagenome (GOLD analysis project Ga0247610, IMG submission 193483) | Sheep rumen microbial communities from Palmerston North, Manawatu-Wanganui, New Zealand - 1742 DNA GHGhigh gp2 | ecosystem: Host-associated > Mammals > Digestive system > Stomach > Rumen ...
AGCCTTTTATTTTTTGCACACACTAAAATACATAAAAAAATGACATAATGTATTCTAAAATAATAGTACTTAAGAAAAAAATTATGATAAAATAAAAAAGGACGGAAATACATCCGTCCTTTTCAATTATAGAAATTGATAAATTATTTTGCGATTGCTAAGAAATCTGCATCAGCAAGATATGAATAGAATTCAAGATCTGTCAAAGCAAATTTAGCTAAGTCTTTATCCATTTCAACTGCTTTTTTCAAGTTTGCGATAAGCAAATCTTTATCATTAGCACGAGCTCCAACGATAGCCAAGATGTAGTGAGTCATAGCATCTGGATTTTCGATAGCAGTCAAAGTAGATTGAGCTGTATTCAAATCACCGTTCATGATGTAAACAATACCAGCGTTGTTAGATTTAACGTTACCGATGATACCAGCAGCATCTTTATATTTACCTTGTTTTACATAAAGAACAGCCATTGCTTCGTTAAGTTTGTCACCTACACCAGCAGCACGACCGAAGTATTCTTCAGCAGTAGCATCGTTACCATTTGCAAGTTCTACAAGACCAAGGTTGAAGTTAGTTTCAGGGTTAGCTTGTTTAACAAATGCTTGGTTGAACAATTCTTGAGCACCTTTAACATCACCTGCCATGAATTTCATAGCTCCTGCATTGTTATAACCTCTCCAATCTTCTGGGTAGTTTTTCATTGCAGCTTCATAAGCTTTAACTTTAGTATCGTCATCTTTTGCGATTGCACCAGCGTAGATAGTTTCTTCAACTGAAAGTTTAGAAGCATCGTTTTTCAAAAGATCAAGAATTTCTTCATCTGAACGACCGATTACATCAACTACAACTTGAAGTTTTGAACAACGCAATTGAGGTAAGATTTCGTCAGCCAATGCTTTGTAAGCAGCAGACATATTTTTGATTTCTTTTTCTCTTTCAAGAGGATCTTGGTACATACTCAATACACGAAGAATCATTTCTTTATCTTGGATGTCTGAGTTCATAACCAAAGCACGGAATCCGTCCCAATCTTCAGCAGTAAATTTAGAATTTACAGAAGGTTGAGCTTCTTTTTTACCAAATTGTTTTTTGAAGAAATCAACAGCAGCTTTTTCACGTTTTTCAGCCAAATTTGCATTCAATGATTCAGGACCATCTGGAGATGCATAAGCTGAAACAGCTAATGAGTTGATTGCACGTGATTCATCTTCTTTAGTAGAAGCGATAGCATCTTTAACAGCTTTTACTTCATCTTTTGAGATTTCAGAGCTACGGATGTTAGCTTGTTGAATCAAAAACATCAAATCTGCTTCTTGAGTTTCTTGGATAACACGAATGAATTTGTCTTGTCCAAATGCTGGTTTGATAGCAACTGCTTTTACCAAAGTTGGAGTAGCAATTACACCATCAGCAATTTTAACATCAGGCAATTCCATTTCTTTTTTCTTTGTTTTAACAACAAATTCCAATACCAATTGAGAATTTCTCATTTCTGGAACATAGTCAAACGAAATGTTTTGAGTAAATTGACCACCTTCTTTGTAAGAAACTACTTTAAAGTTTTGGTCTTTTACTTTTTCTCCTTGGTAAGAGACAGTTTCACCACGAGCTTCACCACCTTCGTATTTCAACACTGGGGTTACACTCAAAATCGCTTTCTTAACGAAAAATTTTTCAGGGAATGTTCCCGTAATAGATGCTGCAACTTTACCACCATGAGTTTCCAAAATTTTTGGATTAACATTGATGTACTCAGCAGGAAGACTATCCATTGCTTTATTACAAGAGAAAAGTCCAAATGCCATAACCATCGCAACAAAAGGTAATAAGATTTTCTTCATTTTGTTTTTGATTTTTAATTAGTTATTCTATAGTTTAATTTTTCTTTAGTTACTCTTAACACAAATATATAATAAGAATATGATTTAACCGACATTTTTTAACTTTTTTTTTTATTTTTTTTTTATTTCGACCGTTTTTTATGTTTTTTGTCATAAAAATGGCTAATTTTAGACTTGAAAATTACTTGAAATGACGGTTAAAACATACATATTGGAATTCTTTGCACTGATAAAAGGATTAACTTTTGATCGATTAGGTAACTTATTACGACTAAAAATATCATATTTTTTCTCTCTCTGCACAAAAAAATATTGGCATTGGGGAAATCCTATGGCTTTTTCTATAGAACCAGCCAACTTTTGCAACCTCAATTGCGTGGAATGTCCAACTGGAAATGGCTCTAAAAAAACAAGCGAAAAACGTCTTTTTAGTCTCGATAAGTTTAAGCATCTATTGGATATTTACCACAAACATGTATGGATTAGCCAACTCTTTTTTCAAGGTGAACCTTTTCTCAATAATCATCTTTATGAAATGATAAAAGAATGCCAAAAATATCATCTCTACTCTATTGTTTCAACTAATGGCCACTTTTTATCTACCTCCAATGCAGACAAAGTTGTAAAATCGGGATTAACGCATTTAATAATTTCACTTGATGGTATCAAACAGTCTGATTACGAACAATATAGAAAAAACGGAAATGTTCTTACAGTTATCGAAGGCATCCAAAATATTGTAAAATCAAAAAAAATCAACAATAGCCATTATCCAATAGTTGAGGTTCAATGTTTGCTTTTCTCTTTTAATGAACATAAACAGAAAGAAATTTTCGCTTTCGCTAAAAAATTAGGAGTTGATAAAGTTACGTTTAAGAAAAGTCAGTTTTACAATTTAAGTTCAACCAATCATTTAATTCCTACAAACGCTAACAATAGTCGTTATACTATTGAAAATGAAAAGTTTACACTTAAAAGAAAAGCTAAAAATCATTGTTGGAAAAATTGGCATTCGGCAGTAATTAATGTCAACGAAGATATGCTTCCCTGCTGTTTCGACAAAAATGCCGACCACGCATTCGGAACTTTTTCTGACAATTGTTTCAACAATAAAAAAGCCCAAGAATTTCGTCAAAATATACTCTCAAACCGTGATTTGATTGACATTTGTCAAAATTGTCCATTCTAAAAAAAAAGAGTGATGTTCAACCCTCACTCTTATTTTTCTTCTACAAATATTCAATTATTTTTTCCAAATGAATGCCATGAGACCCTTTAATCAGGATGAACGAATTGGTGATATGCTCATCTTTTAAGTATTCAATACAACTTTCAACATCTGAAAAATGCAAAGAAAGTGAATCTATTTTTTCAAATTCTTTACCTACAAAAATTGCAGGAATATTGTTAGTTTGTACCAAATGGACAATATCAGCATGTTCTTTTTCACTATCTGTTCCCAATTCAAGCATATCGCCCAAAATAACCAATTTATTAGATTCTTCAATCTGAGCAAAATTTTCTACTGCCACACGCATACTTGTTGGATTGGCATTATAAGCATCGATAATCAAAGTATTTCGGTCGGTTTTCTTAAGTTGAGAGCGATTATTCGTCGGTTCATACATCGACAATGCAAGATTGATTTTTTCAGCAGAAATATCAAAATAATTTGCCACACAAATAGCAGCCAACACATTATTGATATTATAGGCTCCAATCAAATGCGTTTGAACTGATTGTTTTGCTCCATTTTCTACGCACCACTCTACTTGTAAATAAGGATTTAATTGTTTTACCGTACCTTGAACAAAAGCCGTTGCACAATCAACACCATAAGTGATTTGGTTAATACCCTCAGCTATTTTAGTCAGTATGCTATCCGAAGCATTCAAAAAAATCGTTTTTCCCTTAACTTTAATATAATCGTACAACTCCTTTTTAGTATTGATAACCCCTTCAAACGACCCGAACCCTTGTAAGTGTGCTTTCCCAACATTGGTTATAATTCCGAAATCAGGCTCAACAATCTCAACCAAATCTTTAATTTCATGAGGATGATTTGCCCCCATCTCTACAACAGCAATTTCGTGTTCTGGCTTTATAGAAAGTAGGGTCAAAGGCACACCTATATGATTATTAAAATTTCCTTGAGTATTATATACATTAAACTTTTGAAGAAGCACTGTTGATACCAATTCTTTGGTAGTAGTTTTTCCATTTGTTCCTGTAATGCCTATAATTGGTATAGTTAATTGACGACGATGAAAATTAGCTAACTGCTGCAAAGTTTTCAAAGAATCTTCCACCAAAATGGTCTTTTCTCCTTCATACGCTTTGTTATCAATAACAGCATAACTACATCCATTATTTATGGCCGATTGAGCAAATTTATTACCGTCAAATGTTTCTCCACGAAGCGCAAAAAAAATTGCTCCTGATTGATGAGAACGACTATCAGTTGTTACCGAACCACATTTTTTATAAAGTTCGTAAAGTTCTTCTATTTTCATTTTTTCATCAATGATTGAATAATAGACAATACTATATATATTACTATAATAATAGGCAATGACTCAATTTGTAATACAATAAAAAGTATTAAAGCAACAACCAAAAACAGAATTTGAAGCCAATATTTTTTCAAAGTAAATTGCTTAAATTTCAAAGCAAACATCGGCAATTCTGAAACTAATAAATATGACGATAAAATCACCATAGCCACTAAGAAATATTCAAAATATACCATGGATGTAAATCCTAAATAATTAGAGGTTACCCAACCTCCCCAAAATACAGCATTAGCAGGAGTTGGAAGTCCTATAAAAGACAAAGATTGACGTTCGTCGATATTGAATTTTGCCAAACGCAACACCGAAAAAACAGCAATAAGAAATGCTACATACGGGACATACTCACAACTCATCATCGTTTTCATGCTCACATACACCATAGATGCAGGAGCAAAACCAAAACTAATAGCATCGGCCAATGAATCTAATTCTTTCCCCATAGGAGAACTATGATTTACCAAACGAGCTGTAAATCCGTCAAAAAAATCAAACACAGCTGCCAAAAAAATAAAAGCTAAAGCCCATTCAAATTTCCCATCAAAAGCCATTGTAACGGCCACACAACCTGAAAATGCATTCAAGCATGTGATGGTATTTGGTAAATGTTTTAGAAAAGACATATTCAGTAATATTTAAAATACAAATATAAAACCAGCCAAACAATTAAAACGCATTGCAGGATATCCATACCACAACTCATACTGAGCTCCTGTCATATTATGACACTCTGCAAAAACAGACACATTTGGCGAAATATCGTAGGTAGCATTAAAACGCAAATCGTGAAGAGTACGCATTTTCTCAGCTGTACCTTCTGGTGTTTCATAACGACGATTGCCCAATAAATTATACGAAAGCGACAATTCAAAATCGCGAATCACACGATACGAAACTCCTGCTTCAACATCATACTCTGGTTTATACCAAGCATAATCAATTTCTTTACAATTCCATTTATGATAAGCTCCTTTTACGAAAGCCGTCACTTTTTCTGACCAATCGTAAGTCAAACTTGCCGATGCATCAAACACTTTTGCATCGCTGTATACCACATCAAACGTATTCAAATAAGTATTGGTAGCCGATAATACAGGAGCATTGGTGTAAAAATATTGATCTTTAATAATTTTATAATCCACAAACACATCAAATATCAATTTTGGAACTATACGAACTTTAAATCCCAAACCTAAATTCAACGGATTGTAAGTATCTTCTATACGAATATTTGGTGTTACATATAAATTTTCCTGAGCAATATTACGCATAGAGTTTTTTGTTACACCACCCCACACCTGAGCATATAAATAGAATAAATTTTTAACTACCGACATATCAAAACGCACTTTTGGAGAAACTACAAAATGCGTTTTCTTAGCAAATTCAAGCTCAAAATCAGCCCCAGCATAGAGATCAAATATGCTATGCGAATATTTAATATATGGTAATAATTCTAACTTCATATGATTAATTGAATCTTCGATAGAAGCATCAAAAAAATAACGACTATCGGAGAATTTATGGCTATTGAATTTATAAAAATTGCCTTCTATAGCCATTTCTCCACCAACTGAAAAATCATCTAATACTTCTTTTGAAATATCAGCTTTTAATTCAAATGCATGTTCGTTAGCTCCTGTTTGTTGACTGAAGAAATTGTACTCCGCCAAAACCAAATATTCAATTTTTTCATATTCAGGCTTAGATTTCAGACCTATTTCAAAATCTACTCCCATAAAATTATTCTTAGTCGTGATAGAATCACCACGTACAGCCATTACCTCATCATTTAATTTATACGACGGCAAAGTATTACCCTCACGCACTAATCCGTCTTTCCCATAATAATGAAAATAATCGTTGGTAACCTTAATCTCTGAAAACAAGATATTATCAGTAAAACTTTTCTTAAAATTAAGCATTCCATCGTTATTCATTACCGTTGCTTGGGCTCTATCTCCCTTATTATAGAAACGAACATTATTTAACCATGTTGAACGGTGATGTAAATCAATACCTAAAATATAAGAATTAGATTGTAAAAGAGGATAGTAAAAATCCCCTAAAAGATTAAGAGGATATCCTGCTCCTACACGAGCGAAGCCCTTATTTACATACTCTTTTTTCTTAATTTTTGACAATTCAGAAACTGGAATCGGACGAAGATTATAATTGGTTTCCATAGTTGGAAAAGTCGCGATATTATAGTTAATCTTCGCCTTTTCTACCTTTTCTTCGGTGATTTTAGGAATGGTATTTACTTTATTTGATTCCTCAATTTCTGGGATGTATTCACGTTCTACTACAACATCACGATTAATTTCCTCATTAGTTTCTTGTGCCAATATTGGACAAGCCAACGCGATTGCCGTTAATATTACAATATATCGTTTCATATTATTCAACTTCGTCATTAATTTCATAAACCGTTTCTGTTTCAATTTTTTCAATGGCATCCAAGCGTTTCTGAGCTTCTTCTAAAATTTCGCTATCGCCTTTATAATTGTTTTTCAAACTCAACAAATATTGCTTTGCTTGAAACATATCGTTTTTATCTTTATAAACATCCGACAAAAGTATAAAACTTTTTGCTAACCAATACTGATGAACAGAGCCTTTATCAATAAACTCGAAGATTTGTTTCTCGGCATTATCCAGTTCCCCATTTTGATAATAATACTCCGACAAAAGGTACTGAGCTTCCGAACCATTTTCAAGACGTGTATCTTCTTTTAAAAATTCCATATCTTTTACAGCATTAGCATTTTTATTCAATGCCAAGAACGACTTCATTCTCTTGTAATGTGCCTCACGTTCCAAATTATTATCTTTTACTCCTTTACCCAATATAATATCGGCAATTTCTACGGTTTTTTCATAATTATTATCGTTATAAGCACAACGTAACATACCAGTTGCACCGATATTTTTGGTATTCTCATCGGATGTTATCAGTAACAATCGACGAAAATAATCATAAGCCCTGGTAAACTCTTTTTTATCATATAGCATTTCTGCACAGCGAGCCACAACTTCCTCTTCATTCGAAAATCCTTTATAAGAAGCCAATAACTCATAATGTTCAAGCGATTTGTCATAATCTTTATTTTCATAATAACAAGACGCTAAATAATTGTGAGCCGATATTTTATTTCTTCCTTCAGGATACTTATTTAAATAATTTTCAAAATTTTCAGAAGCTTTACAACCATCATTCATAAATGAGCGCTCGGCAGCAACGAAAGTAAGCGAATCTTCTTTAGCGGGTTCCAAATATCCTTCTTTACCTACCGATTTTAAGAATGATGAATAAGCATCCACCTTATTATTTTCTGTATAAATAACTTCTATACTTTCAAGAGCCGTTTTAGCTTCCTCACTTTCAGGAAAATTTGTAACAACTTGTTGAAAAGCATTCAAGGCATTTTCATTTTCATTCATATTGTAATACAAAAGTCCTTTTTCAAGAGATGCACGTTTAGCCATTTTCCCTTTAGAATACAATTTTTCAATACGAGTATATGAATCTATAGCTCGACGACTATCCTTAAGTGCCACATAAGCTTGAGCTATTTCAAACAGTGCCTTATCCGAATATTCCGAACGAGGATACATCGAAACCAACGATTCCAACACCTTAATTTTCTCATTATACTTACGTTGCAATCCCAACACAACACCTTTTTGATACATCGAATACAAAGTCTCCTTTTCTGTATTACCCATGTTGATAGCATTGGAATAAGCCTTTTCTGATTCTTTAAAATTACGTTGATTAAAGAAGCAATCCCCTATCCTATTATACGCATCAATAAACAATTCAGTATTGGTATGATCTTTAATATCGACATACATTCTAAACCAATTCAAAGCACGGATATATTCTTTTTGGTTAAAATACACATATCCTAACGAATAATGAGCCAAAGCATATTCTTCTTGTAAACGAATGCCTGGAGTTACCAATACTTTTTCATAGTCTTGTGCTGCAAAAAGATACTTTTGTTGTCTAAAATAAGCCTCACCACGCCAATAATAAGAAAGCGCTAAAATCTTATTTATCGAAGGAACTCCTATCGATTGCGTCAATTTATCAATAGCATCATTATAATCTTCATTAATAAAACTTTGCATACCCATATAATACAAAACACGCTGTAATGCTTCTTGAATTTTAGGGTCATTTTTAGGAGCTTTCTGAATGGATTTATACGCTTGCTCGTAATTTTTGGTAGTTAAATACACATTGGTCAGATAATTATAAACTTCTGGACGATACTGAGAATTGGGAAACTTATCCAAAAATTGCTCAAATGCTACAATGGATTCACTAAATGGTGAAAATGACAAATCATAAGTCAACACAGCATAGTTAAACTGTGATTCTTCTTGCATTTTTTTATCGTAACTATATTTTGCTGCCGATTCAAAACTCAAACGAGCATTTGACTTATCTCCTAATTTAAAATAACAATTGGCCAAATAATAATAAGCGTTTTGAGTCAAAGCGTCTTTTTGAGTTATTACTTTCGATAAATTTTCGATTGCCTTATTATAATCGCCTATCTCATAATTTGCTACTCCAAGCATATAAAGATCGTTACGAACCAATTGTTTTTCTTTATTTTTATAATTATTCAAATTGGCGACTGCCTGAGCATATTGTTTTTGACGATAATAACATTCACCTAAAATACGGTGTATTTCCGAATTATTCTCTGCTTTAGGATTTTTAGCCAATACATTTTCAGCATACGGAATTAATTCGTCATAATTACCCATTGCATAATAAATCTGAACGATGTAATAAGGCACTATATTATGATATTCAGGATCGCTTTCGATAGCTCTGAATTTATTGAGAGCACTTGGGTAATTTTTGAGCATGTAATCGCAATAACCTAAATAATAAGTTGCCGATTTTTCATAACGAGTTTCTTTCCCTACTAATTCATTAAACGAAGGACGAGCTTTAGAGTATTTCTTCAATTTTATGTACGAATATCCCTTACGGAAAAGGTAATCGGTTTTATCATAACTCTGCAAGTTTTTTTCATCAATCTGCTCAAACCAATTAATCGCTTTTTGGAAATTTTGATCCTCGAAATTAATCGTTCCTAATGAAAACAAAGATTGATCTTTATTAGGACTATACGGATAGCTTTCAATGTATTCTTCTAATTCTTCGTATGCATCCTTACTTCTCAAACGAAACTGAGATTGTGAAATATAATACTTAGCCATTCGATATTTTTCACTATTTACATCCGTTTCAGAATGAAGATATTTCTCAAAATTCTCTATGGCTGCTGTATAGGCTTTTCTATCGTACGCAGCCTCTCCTTCCGAGAAATAATTACTATCATACGATTTTTCAATAACACTTTGCGACATTCCCCATAAAGGTAATACCGCCATCACTAATGCTATAACTGTTCTTTTCATTATATACAAGTATATTTATTGCAAAAATACAAATAAAAGTTGAAAGATGAAAGATGATTTTTTCTTTATAGTATATAAATTATACATATTATAAAACCTTCAAATTTTATGCATCAATATCATAACATAACATATTCGTTGTATAAATAAAAATCGATTGTAAATTTACCGACGAAACCACACAAACAGCAATAAAACAACAAAGTTTTCCTTAACTCTTAACTCTTTTTATTATCTTTGCATATATTAATCAAAAAAGTTATAATGAAGAATTATAAAGGTAAAGTTGTTTGGATAACTGGTGCAACTTCAGGTATTGGAGAAGCCATAGCTAAAGAATTTGCAAAAGCCAATGCAACTTTAATTATTTCTAGTCGCTCGAAAGAAGATTTAAATAAAACAGCCTTACTTTGTAACGATTTGGGATGCCCCGAATGTCATACCGAAGCATTCGACCTTTCAAATGTTGAATCAACTACTCAAGCCATTTCAAACGTATTAGCTAAATATCCTACTATTGATATTTTAGTTAATAATGGTGGATTAAGTCAACGTTCTTTAGTAGAAGAAACGCCTATTGAATTAGATCGCTACATTATGGAGGCCGATTATTTTTCAAACATACGCCTTACCAAGGCTGTTCTTCCTGCTATGGTAGCACAAGGACAAGGACAAATTTTAGTAACAAGCAGTATATCTGGACTTTTCGGATTTCCTATGCGTTCTGCCTACTCGGCAGCAAAACACGCGTTGCATGGCTTTTACGAAACCACTCGTGCCGAACTCGAACGCAAAGGCATCAAAGTAACCATTGCTTGTCCTGGACGTGTCAAAACAAATGTATCCCTTCGAGCCATGACTAAAGATTCAACGCCTCATGGCAAAATGGATGCTGGTCAGGCTGGTGGTATATCTGCCGAGAAATGTGCCAAAAAGATGATTTGTGCACTTGAACATAACAAAAAAGAAGTCTTAGTAGGTGGTAAAGAATTGATTATGGTGTACATCCGTCGTTTTTTACCTTGCCTATTTTACAAATTAGCATCAAAAATCAATCCGACATAATAATTTAATTTCAATAATATGAATAAAGAAATCATCATAAGCGGTATTCAACAATTAGGTGTTGGTACTACCAATGTTTATGAATCATGGCGTTGGTATGCCAAATATTTTGGTATGGATACTCGTGTATTCGAAGAACGTGCTAAAGCCATGTTTATGCTTCCTTATACAGGAAATCAACCTCAAGAACGTCACGCTGCATTAGCAGTAAACTTACAAGGTGGTGGTGGTTTTGAAATTTGGCAATACACCGAACGTACTCCCCAAAAAGTAGGTTTTGAACTTCAATTAGGCGATCTTGGAATTTTCGCTGGAAAAATCAAATGTCCTAATGTAGAAAAAGTTTGGCAATGGTATAAAGAGGAAGGCATTGAAATCTCTGAAATCAGTACTAATCCTCTTGGAGAAAAGGTATTCTTCTTTAACGATCCTTTTGGTAATTGTTTCGAAATGGTTGAATCTACCGAATGGTTTAGCAAGCCAACCAAACTAACAGGTGGACCTGTTGGTGCTGTAATTGGTAGTACAAATATTGATAAAGCTTTGGTTGTTTATCAACAAATTCTTGGTTTCGACACTATCGTTTCTGATACTACCGATACTTACAAAGATTTTGCATGGTTAAAAGGTGGTGAAGGTCGTTTTCGTCGTGTAATTCTTCGCCAATCAAAACAACCTATCGGCTATTTTAGTCGTATGTTTGGTAAAGCCGAAATAGAATTGGTTCAGGCTCTTGACCGTACGCCAAAGAAAATCTACGAAGGTCGTTTTTGGGGGGATCCTGGATTCATTCAACTTTGTTTTGACATTCAAGGAATGAATGCTATGCGCGAAAAATGTGCAAGTCTAAATTGTCCTTTCACCGTTGATAGTAGCAAATCGGTTGATATTTTTGATATGGGTGAAGCTTCTGGTAATTTCGTTTACATAGAAGATCCAGACGGAACTTTAATCGAAATGGTTGAAACTTACCGAATTCCAATCATCAAGAAATTAGGATGGTACATCGACCTAACCAAACGTGATCCTAAGAAACCTCTTCCAGATTGGCTTTTGAAAGCAATGAAATTCAATAAATTCAAAGGATAAAAATTAATAATCAATTTAAAAATATTATAGTTATGGCATATATTATTTGGATAATCGGATTAGTCCTAAGTATTATGGCTATCCTTGAAATTTTAAAAATGAACATGTCTACAGCAGGTAAAATTATTTCTATTGTAGTTTTGCTACTTACTAGTTGGATTGGTTTAGCCGTTTACTATTTGTATGCTAAAAATCATTTAACTTCTTGGTTTAAATAAGATTTTAAACTATTCATAAAGAAAGGTGGGATTATTTCTCGCCTTTTTTTTGTGGGTTATTATCAGTTGTCAATAAACATAAAAAATCCCGTTAGATCTTATTCTAACGGGATTTCTTTATATAACTATTATTTTGAATTATTCTTGAGTATAATCCATTTTAGTCATACGAACATAGCTTTGATAACGTTTCTTAGCCATTTCTTCAGAAGCATTAAACAATTCTTGTGCTTCAGCAGGATATTGTTTCATTACAGAAGCGTAACGAACTTCACCTTTCAAGAAGTCTTGGAATTTGCTATAATCAGGTTCTTTTGAATCCAAAGTAAATGGATTTTTACCTTCAGCTTCCAATGCAGGATTGAAACGCCACAAGTGCCAGTAACCACATTCTACAGCTCTAGCTTCTTCAGCTTGTGCTTTACCCATACCAGCCTTCAAACCATGGTTAATACAAGGTGCGTAAGCAATAATCAAAGAAGGACCATCGTATGCTTCAGCTTCTTTAATTGCTTTTAAACATTGAGATTGATTAGCACCCATAGCAATTTGAGCAACGTAAACATAACCATAAGTAGTAGCAATCATACCAAGGTCTTTTT
>Ga0247610_10005896_pt1 | contig 12831 bp, 14 predicted proteins | sample 174DNAGHGhighgp2_FD_193483 | JGI IMG/M metagenome (GOLD analysis project Ga0247610, IMG submission 193483) | Sheep rumen microbial communities from Palmerston North, Manawatu-Wanganui, New Zealand - 1742 DNA GHGhigh gp2 | ecosystem: Host-associated > Mammals > Digestive system > Stomach > Rumen...
GTAGACGGTGTTCTGTCCATTCCACGATACCCTCTCGGTCCAAACGGCAAAACCGTGGCATTCACCGAAAGTGCAAGATGGGAGCCTTTTGTAAAAAACAACATCGATGCATATAAGGACTGCTATGTTCCTGTTGCACTCAAGGAATGGATGACTAAACTCACGGAGAAAGGCATTCCTATGGTAGTGCTTTCCGTATCGACCGAAGGTGAAAAACCGTCCAAGATGAAATTCCTCAACGAGAACTTCCAAAATTACTTTGCTGAAATCAGACTCGTCAATACGGCATCTGCCAAGAAAGATGTTATGGTCGAACACCAGCAAGAGTTTGGATGGGATCCATTCTCAATGGCACTCGTGGAGGACAATCACTACACCCTCTTTGACATTGCAATGGCAGGATTCAGAGGAATCCATGTATCGTGGTTCTTTGAAGCATAAAATGAGTAAGGAGAACAGATCATGAGTAGAATTTTGGTCATACCGGATGTGCATCTCAAGCCGTGGATGTTTGATCAGGCTGATGCCATTCCGGCAAATAAATACGACAACATCGTATGTGTCGGAGACCTTGTTGATGAGTGGGGACAGCAGAATAACCTCACACTCTATGAAGACACTCTCAAGCGAGTGTTGAAATTTAATGAGGATCATCCTGACATACTCTGGTGTTACGGAAATCACGACATCAGCTATCAGTACTGTTTGCAGGAATCCGGATTTTCCATGCACATGATGGCTACCGTGAACAAATATCTGGATAAACTGGCTGATGTATGCGGTGACAGGCTCGCCATTCTCCAGAGAGTCGATAACTGGATATTTTCACACGCAGGGCTTAACAAGACCTGGATCAAAGACCATATCGGCGATGTTGACAGCCTCATCATCAAGACTAACCGTATGATATACGGCGACAGGAATGAAGTTCTGGATCACTTATGGAAAGATAACTCTCCTATCTGGTTTAGATTTCAGGGAGAATACGGTAACGATTATGAGAGAAGTCTCCTCTACACCGGTGCAGGCGCTGATTGGCGCAGCATCAAACAGTGTGTAGGACACACACCTACTGCTACGCCATATGAAGTCAAAAGCCCCAATGGCGAAATAATCGCACTCTCCCTTGATACATTCTCAACAACACGTCACAGGGAGCCGATCGGCAATGAGCGTTTTGTCATCATTGATACGAACATGGCTTCCTGGTCCTACGCATAATAAGGAGATTTGCATTATGTATGCATATACATTTTCGAAACGAACACAGTATATTGTCGGCACTGTAGACAGTAAACAGCAGTTTGACGACATGCCTGCGTTCATCAAAGAAGACATTGAGCTTTGCATGCCTGATCAGGTTTATGATAAAAATGATGAACCTGAACTCAAAATGCAGAAGCTGTTCGATAAAGCAGGCGTCTATTGGAAGTTCTGGGAAGACAACGGTCAGATCAACATTGACATTGATGGTGATTGGAAGCATGATCACGGCTTCTGTGACAATCTCATGGAATCCCTCGGCTATCAGAAAGTTGATGAGTTCCTGCTCGAACCATCCGAAGATGACTGGTATAACGCTCGCCACATCTACAAAGCAGCATAAAATAATCCCAAGAAAGGTGAAATCAAATGAAGAAAGTTGATGCATTTTCAAAGCTTCGTATTCCGAAGCCGGCCGACAAGATTCTCCTGCTCACGCACACAGATCTTGACGGATCGGGGCCTGTAGTTCTGCTTCGTAAGGTCTTCAAGGATCTTACGGTCAAGCACTGCTCCAATAATACAATGTCATTTGACATCAAGAACGCCGTGTGCAACCCCGAAGTGAATGAGGATTATGATTTCATCTTCGTTACGGACATCTCCTGCAATGAAGCTGATGCCGAAAAGATCAACAGCAATTCACATCACGACAGGCTTATCCTGCTTGACCACCATCCTACTGCAACGCACTTGAACCAGTATAGCTGGGCGTGCGTGCAGGTTGCTCCTTTCGAGGACAGTTACAGGATGGAATACTATCCGGAAGGCGCTGATGCACACACCTCTGCTACTTCCCTGGTATTTGACTATCTTGAGTATGCTGGGTACGTAAGCGAAGACGACTATCGCACTGAACGTCTCCGTGAGATCGTTCACATCATCGCCAGTTACGATACGTGGGATTGGCACACGGTATTTGACGACAGGGAGATCTGCCAGACGCTCGACAAGCTGTTTGATATCTACGGCGCAAAGCGTATGGAAAATAAGCTGTATGATTACATATGGTGCGATTTCATCCATCCCGACCTCATCACAGAGACCGATCAGCTGTTCCTTGACGTAGAGGCTGACAAGGTTGCAGCTTATGTTGACTCTCTTCAGAAGTTCAAGACAGGCAACCTCCAGATGAACGGACGCTACTACTCTATCGTATTCTGCTCCTCATCAAGTTACCTCATGGAGACCTTCGAGCGTATGGAAGAACTGTGCCCTGACTATGATCTTTACTGCGTCAACTATGGCACAGGGTTATCAATCCGCTCTCGCAGGGATGACATCCATGTCGGCGAACTGATGAAGTCAGTCGGTGGCGGCGGCCACGCCGGCGCGGGCGGTGTCAAAATCCCTGTTGACCTCCTCAACAGTGTTATGGAGCAGACGCTCGGAGCGACATTGTTCGTGGACAAGCCTGAGGACCCCACTAAGAATTAAGAAAGATAACTTCCCGGAATTTGCACTATGTTAAGGTTATTATATCCGATAAGTCTGGAAACAGGCTTGTCGGATATTTTTTTGCATAAAAAATATCAGTACCATACAAATGCATGGTACTGATATTCTATAGAGGAGGTTTTCAAAGATAAGAAAATCAATAAGCTGTGTTCTCTGCAGGTACGGAATTCTCGACATCTGTCTGCGGCTCCGTTGTATTCCCCTCCGTCATATCCTGAATACCCAGATCAGATACTGCCTGATCATAACGATCCTGGGACTGTTCTGATTCAGCGGCATTACGTCTTCCATTGCTTACATATTCCCGTACTGTTTCCGGTGTATCTGCAGGAAGATCCTGTGTGTTAGAATATATGTCATTGCTCTGAGGCTCTGTATTTGAAGCATCATCAGATGCAGGTTCAGCAGTGCTACCAGAACTGTCGGCCTGTTCACCTGTTGATCCACCTGTTGATTCAGCAGGTGTTGTCCCGACAGTGGTCTGATCGCCACTCTGACCTTCACTCAAAGCTGCCTGCTGGTTCTCTTCTGCTCTTCTAATAAACTCAGCCCAGCTGTTCTTTTCAGCTGTGGTCTGTGCACCACGCTTATCCAAAATGACACCGTGTGCCTCTGCCTCATCTAATGCCCAGCCATATGCTGATTCATAGTACTGAGCAAATGCAGCATCAATTTCCTCCTGAGAAGTTGCTTCAGATATTGCAAGAGTAAGAGCTTCCTGATATGTTTTGAGTTTCTCAACATAAACATCGGAGTTATCACTATAATCCTTGCTACGATTATAATCATTAAACTTGCCAATACCTGTGATGTCGAAGTTGTTCAATGACATTTCTGAATCATTAAGCTGCTTGTCGGTAAAGAAGTCTTCGCCGTAATGCTTCTTCCAATAATCCTGAAGCGCTGCCATCTGATCATACACAGGCTGTGCTGTGCATCTCATGACCTTTTCAAGGCCGTTCATAGCCTGAGCCTTCAGTTCTGTATCTGTTGCATAAACACTGGCTACACCCTGTTTAGCTGCATTGTCATAAGCATCCAAGTTATACATCATAGCCAAATAATAGTTACTATATTTTTCTCTGATGTCTGCAATCTTGGACTTATCTGAACCAGCAGCCTGAAGCTCCAAATCCATCTTGTCACGAATTGCTTCCACAGAAGTCTTCATGATGCTATCTGACAGCGTATTCTTAAGATTCTCTTCCGGCTCGCACGCAATGAACAACAAATTCGCATCCTTAGAAAGAAGTTCGCCATTTGCGGCCATATCTGCCGAAACATCATACATTGTGGAAACAACAATGTCCTTATTACCGTATGTGACCGGTGTCATCAGTCTTGATACCTGATTTTCGGCATATTTGACAGCTGACGCCTGTGTTTCTTCAAATGTCTCGTCGGCATTTAATTCTTCTACCTTAGTGCTATATGTCACATTACCCTTTAATTTATTAGATAAATTTGTCAAGAATTTGCCGACTTTAGTGTCAGGACCAACCGCATTGGCAGTCCAATCGAGCATAGGTGTAAGTTTATTGCCAAAACCAACAATCTGCGGAACGGCTGCTATTGCAACTGCACCGATAGTGGCAATACTCTTACCTTTGACACCATCACCCAACATATTACCAAGAACACGTCTCGATACAGCATATGTTCCAATGGCAGGGATGGCACGATCAATAATCTCACCAAACTGATTATCTGTTTCAAATGTAGCCTCAAAGTCAGACTGACGGAATTTAGCCCAAACAGAATTATCTGCAAAAGTACCTTCATCCGTAATCTGCTGTCCATAACTTGCAAGTCCAAGTGTATCACTGGCAACACCTGAAAGTCCCTGACTCTCAGGATCAACTAACTGTAAAATTTTACCTCTTGACGTATCATTTGCAATATCCTGCTGCAACTGTTTATCATAGCTGCCATCAATGAGACTGTCATATCTGTTATGATGTACGCCATTCTCGTCTGTCCACTGTGATGTGAGTCCACCATGTTTGTTGATGTATTCTGTGATCTGCTTTACAACTGCATCGTCACAGCCGTCATACATATTCTCAAGCCAAAAAGGATTGGCATATCGAAGTTCGTTTACATTAGGCATTTTAAAGCTGGTAACCATTTTGCCATTTTCTCTTGTTTTACCATCCCATCCAAGACACACACAGCCTGAAAATGCAAATCTACCATCTACTACATTTCTACCCAGTGAACCGAAAGTTGTCTGCAATTCATCACATCCGGCAAACATCCAGGAAATATCCTGCAAAGATGACGGCATCTGTAATGAACCCGCATAAGGTGAACTACTATCATACATGGCCGCCGAACATCCTGTTGTGAGATGCTTACAGTTCATAAACATGCCATGCGCTGATTCCAAGCCTTCAGGCAACTTAGGTACAGATTCAATGCTTGTTCCGGCAAACATATAATCACCGACCTTCAGTCCTTCAGGAATTTTAATTTCTGAACCGTCTGTGAGATTAGAACTCAAGCCAAACAAACCTTCTCCGAGAACGCTTAATCTCTCAGATCTCGTGTCCCCAATATAATGAAGCGTCGGAACACTTACGGTGTTACCGTTAACGGTCGTCTGATAATATGCAATTTCCCAGTCACGAGTGTTATAATCAAATGATCCAAGGTAACCTTCATAATGAACAATATTGCCCTTCTGCTCATCATTTACAGGAACAATATCACTGGCCCAACTGTTAGTGGGAACCGTTTCCATAAAACCATACTGAGCTACACCGAGATTTGTGATTGTACCACCGGCAACTTTTCTGGTTTCACCGATTGCCTCACCCTTGAAATCATCAAAATCACCTCTGCTATCGCCTGTGATAAACTGACCATCAGCCAGAAGTGTTTTTTTCATAAGCTGCGTTTCAGAAAGATCAATATCGGGACCGCGATGACTATCGATGGTAATATTTTCCAGATTCTGGCTCACACCAGAACCCTGATTAGATAATGTCATACCTGTTGCATAGTTATCTGATACGGATGCATTATATGCCTCATCACGTTCTTTATCAGAAATATTCGCTGTAATCTCAAGATATTTCAGCGAATTATCATACATCTCATCATAAGCATCATTTGCTTCATCTAATAAAGTAGCCCACTCATCCTGTGCTTCTGCAGCATTATCAATGTTTTGTACAGATTTAAGATCCGTAATGAACTCTTCAAGTTCTTCATCAGATTTTGCACCGGCTCCAAAAAACCAGCTACCTCCGTCACCGTATTTATCTTTGTATTCCGAAACGGACATATCAGCTATTGCCAACAATTCCTCGTAGCTATATTTTGCACTTGCCATAACAATTACTCCTTCCGCATAGATATTGCGTCACTTTCACTCTCTATATAATATATAATATGAGCGACCGTTGTCAAGAGTTTTCGCCTAACAAATTCATGCCAAGATAATTTTCCTTGATAAATGAACAGATTTTTGTTAAAATAAATCTGTGGGTATAATTTTATATACCAAACACTTCGGAGGTAAAACATGCACGATATTTGGAACCCATGGCATGGCTGTCATAAGTGTTCTGCGGGATGTGAACATTGTTATATGTACGCTCTTGATGCTAAACGCGGAATCGAAGATTCTGATACGGTAAAGCGTACAAACAATTTTGACTATCCCCTTAAAAAGAACCGGCAAAAAGAATATAAGATTGAACCGGGTGAACGGATCCGTGTGAATATGACATCCGACACATTCATCGAAGAAGCTGATGAATGGAGAGACGAAATGTGGGACATCATAAAGCAGAGACCCGACGTTGTGTTTTGGCTGCTCACAAAACGACCGGAGCGCATCCTTGGTCATCTTCCGTCGGACTGGGGAAATGGCTACGAAAATGTTATGCTTAACATCACCTGCGAAAATCAGATGATGTTTAATCAAAGATGGCCCATATTCAAGACAGTTCCGGCAAAACACAAGGGACTGTGTCTTGCACCACTTATCGGACCTGTGGATATAGAACCCGCACTCAATTCCGGACAAATGGATGAGATCGTGTGCGGTGGCGAAAATTACGACAATCCACGGGTATGTCATTACGACTGGGTGAAGCATCTGGCCGATGAGTGTCGGTTGCACCGTACCAACTTCTGTTTCTATGAAACCGGAACAAATTTCATTTACGACAATAAACAGTATTTTCTGCCAAAAAAGGCTGACCAATCGTTCTATGCATATATGCTTAATCTGAATCAGGTATACTATCCTCTCCGATTCAAGCTTCATATGCCAGATGGGTCGCCTATTCCTGTCAGAGAAAAAATGTATAATCAAAACCACTGTGCTTTCTGCTCCAACCGTATTGTATGCAATGGATGTAGTAATTGCGGAAACTGTGGTGAAACAAAAATGGTTACAATGAGTGAACTACTTGAGTATGAAAAAATAATACTTCCAAGCCTACGAGCATAATTGCCCTTCCGGACAAGAATAAAGAGCATAGTAAAAGATGTGTAAATATAAAAACATAGTCAGTAAGCGGGTGACAAAACTTGTCACCCAATCTCATATGTACGAACTATGTTTTTATAATATGGAGGAGACATAAATGGCTGCTACCAAATCTCAACTGATTACTGCTGTATCTGCCAAAATCGTTAAAGGTCTTAATGACGCAGAACTCAAGAAATATGATGAGCACTTTTGTTATAAAGAAACTGTACTGCCATGTCGTAACACAAGAGAGATCAAAGTGACAATGATGATCCCGCAGGAAAACAACAAAAGTGGAAAGAAATTCTTCAAATATTCCTTCCTTGGTCACACCGGCAATAATGATCACTATGAAGCCCTGGATCAGCTGTCTGAACAGCTTTTGGAAATCGGATATCAGAACAATGACATTTCCATTCTCACACCCGATGAACTTGTGCAGCATGGCTTTATTCCGGAAGATGGTACAAACATCTACGAAATAAAGAATATGCTGGTTCCGGATAATTACAGACTTGTGATGACCGGAAAAAAGTCCTATGGACAGGAGTACGAGGCCGGTCACGAAGGAGAATCTTACTACGGACCGACATATCGTGACGTGTTTGAACAGGAAGACCTCACAATTTTCGGAAAGACAATTGCTCATAGAAATGTAAAGATCGGAACAGAAACCGTCAATGCCTATGTCGGTGACTGACATTATCAAGATTTGACAAAAGCAACACGAATGTGTTGCTTTTTTGTTGCCTTATTAAAGGAGAAAACATGGCTGATACAGTTAAAATTCAAAAACAGGAACTTCAGAACATTATCGAATATTGCGACAAGGTGATTGACGACATCAGACGCTTCGAAAGGAAAACCATCGGCAAACTTGAAGAAACCAAAGAAGCCTGTATGAAAATATTATATCTCGACGTTGATAATCTGCCTAAAGATAATATTCTGGATCAGTATATACGTGACGTATTTATTCCGGATATATTTGACAAATCGGATGTTGCTACAAAACAAATCAAAGAACGCAACACAAGAGCTATACAGTGCTGTTTCCGAGCTAATATTCACACACTCCGGGATTTTCTGTATACTACAAAAGATGCATTCCTGAACACACGAACCGTCGGCAAGATTGTATTCAGCGTCATCGAAAAACGTATTGCTGAATACGGGCTTGAATTATCAGACAAGCCTGTAATGCAAATCCCGAAGCTGAAGGTTGGTGACAGAGTATTCTTACGACCTTTTGCAGCGAAGCACTGGAAAGTTGATCCAGATGTTGCATATACCATCAAGGAAATTTATTGGAAAGAAGGTATTCCTACATATGAACTCAGCATACTAAAGAATGAACTTTCCATCGGAGAGCTGCGCATAACTGAAATACCCTATATCACAAAGGAGACAGAATAATGGCTACAAGCTTTTTTGATTGCATGATCGTATCTAATGGCAGACGTAGCTGCCGTGCATCTGACCTCTATACAAAGAAAGATCCATTCATCTCCCGTCCTCAGAGTTTTCACAATCTGTCGCAGGAGGAGAAAGAAAATACCAAAAATCAGATGAACGATCCAAATCACATCGAAGAAAGAAAAGACTGATTTTTATCACAATGAACCGGCACCCGCGCCGATCCATAAAATTTTTAAAGTTAAAACATCATGATAATGGAGGTATGAATAAATGTCTGACACACTGACATACGATGAGTTCGCAAACTATCTGAACAATCATCTTGCTGAAAAAATCCCGGCAGAATATACTCCTGTGAATGTTCATCTACATGATAAGGTAATGGGTAACGACAAAAAGGTTGACCTGCTTGTCATCCAGTCATCCAAATCAAGCATTGCTCCCAGTTTTTACGTAGACGGTCTCTATGAGGAATATCTCACTCGTAGTATGACCATGGACGATTTGATGGATAAGATTGCTGAACAGTACGGTAGAGAACTGAAACAAATGCAGGCCAATGACCATGTAGTAGATGCTATATGGGATTTTAATCTTATCAAGCATCAAATCATGCCTCGATTGGTAAATCGCAGCATGAGCCAGGATTTTCTTGAGCACAAGGTTTCTTATCCTATTGAGGATCTTGCCATGACATTCTATATCAATCTTGGTGAAGCTGTTGTACACATCACAGAAGGTCTGCTCAATAAGTGGAATATTACTGCCGAAACATTGAAAACCACAGCATTGTCCAATCTCACCCCGCAGACTGTAGGTCTCGTTAAAGTATGGGAATACATTAGCCCATTTATGGATCCATTTGAAGGAATGGACGATGAGACAAGAGAAATATGCAAGAAGCTCCCCTTGTATACCATTGTCACAAGGCACGGACACTACGGTGCCGCCGGCATCCTTTGCAAGGAACTGATGGACTCCCTGTGTAAAATGTTTGATGAGAATGTGCTTATAATTCCATCCTCTTCGGATGAAGTTATCGTCATGCCTGAATCTATGGGTGATGCAGACTTGTCTGCACTTATTCCTCAGGTCAATCGCACAGAGGTTGAAGACGACAAAGTCCTTGCGGACCATCCTTATTGCTACTCTATAAACAATGGTCTGTGTTCCCTTTAAGGAACATGTAATGAAAGGCGTCAAGTTATGAACATTGACAAATGGCGTTGCGTAGAAATGTGCAACGATGATGAAAAACAGATATTCGCAGCAAACATGCGATACCTGCAAATGGACTCCGGATTAAACAGACAAGAATTTGCTGATTTCCTTGGCATTTCCATTGCTACTCTTCAGACATGGATTCGTGGAGCGGCTATGCCTATGACTCCCGAAAAATTAAAAGAAATAGCCAGTCTGTTTAATCTCACTCCGGAACAGTTAGTATCTGCGGGGTATCGTATGCGACAAGATGCAATGCACGGTTACATCCGAAGTTTGGATGAAATATATCCATACAATGTCGTCATTGCTGCTCTCAACTGGAATTATGGCTACGAGGAAAAAGACGGTGCATTAAATCCTGATGGAACAATATGCACTGATTACGAAGAGGTAGACAACATATCCATCTGGACAAAAATGCCGCCTCGGTACATCTTCGACCTGATAAACTCGTTAAATCCCAGACAATCCGCTGCCATCGAATACTATTATCGTGACGGTTTGAGCATGAAAGAAATCGGCACACGTCTGGATATCACGGTCACACGAGTCGGCCAGATAATCCGTTTGGCTCAGAGAACAATAAGATCACGACTTTCATCACTAAGATGTGTACCTGAAAAGGATTACGTTAAGTTGCAAAAAGTCGTATCTGACTTGGAAAATCAATTGGCCATCGCCAAAATGAAAAATGGCGAACCTGTCGAGCCTCGCACGATACCGCCAAAGGATGTCAGTATTATCGACCTGAACATGTCCGTCAGAACGACAAACTGCCTCAAGAGGGCGGGTCTCCTGACCATGCAGGATATCATCGACTTTGACAGAAGTCCTAAAGACTCATGGCTCAGTATCCGTAATCTGGGACGCGGCAGCCTCAGAGAGCTGTATGCAACATGCAAGGACTGGGGATATCCTCTCAGTGACAATAAGATTCCTGAACAATACAGAGCCTAAGGGGTAAATCAATGAAAATAGCATATCATGTAACACCGAGAAGCAATGTAGACGCTATATTACGTGAAGGTCTCAAGCCTGCCATAGGTTCATATGCATCAGAGATGGGTGAAACAAAAGCGCTTGTGTGGTGCTTCCCCTGTCTCGAAGACGCATATGAAATGATGCCTGTTTGGCTTGAACCGTTTTATGGCGACGACCTTGCCATACTCGAACTTCGTATACCCGAGGATTTTCCCGTAGATTACACAGGGAGCGATTATGAACTGGTCTCAGCCGTTACGATTCCGGCAGAGTATATCAGTCTCTATGCTTAAAAAGGAGATCAAAACTATGAGTTATCATGGATCAATCTACACAAAGGATTCTAACGGAGAGTATACAATCCCCGTTTACAATGAATACCGGCAGACAAAACTTCTCACAGCCGGAACAATCCTGAAGCTGCTCAAAGGTGTAACCGTAAACAGCCAGACCGTCAATGAGGGTATCGAAAACAATCTCTACTACGGCAAACAGCCTGACAAGATCGCAAATGCGCTCATTGACGCCACTGCCGTTGGCGACACCCTGGTATCTATCAGGCCTTCCAAGAAGAACAGCTGCGGCTACAGATTATTCATTGAGCCGCCTAATGGCACAGTTGTTGACTTTGCCATTCCAAGAGACACCACTAACCTGTCTGCACTTCTGTTCGGAACATGGGTATCGGAGGTTGCAACATCAGACCCTGATGTTGGTCTCGCACTCCAGATCTGTGGTATTAACGGTTATGAAAACGAAGACATTATGATTAAAGGAGGTATGTGATATGGCATCACAGACATTTGATGAAGCAATGAAAAATCAGCAGGAAATGGAAGTGACCGCTCCTGACGGAAGAACTTTCACCGGTAACTTCTGTGATCCCAAACTTGACAGAAGTACACTTCCTGCAGGTTGGTATGCATATGACATTAGGCACGATGATGACGGTTGCGGAATCTTCTGCACAATGGAGCACGATCCTGTCATGGTTAACAACGCAGGAACATTCTTCCTTCAGACAGAAATTCCTGAACTCAGCGCAGCGGGCTCATCGATCAACTTTGCAATCGATGAAGAAGAATGGAAAATGGATCACAAATCTGACGAACCATGTCCTCCATCCAGTCCTACTGACTGGGATTACTCGTTCATGTAAAATCCGGTAACAAATAAAAAATAACAGGAGAAATACCATGCTCTACGTAAGTCAGCTTATCATTGAAGTTACGCGCAGATGCAACATGGCTTGTGGGCATTGCTTACGTGGCGATGCCCAAAACCTTGATATCAGTTTTGATACAATTGAACGAATCGTAGACTGTATCGAGCATGTTTCATCCGTAACTTTTACGGGTGGCGAACCGACGCTTAACCTTGATGCGATTGAGCATTACTTTGAATATGCGCAGAGCAAGGATAAGCTTCCATCGTCATTCTATTGCGTGACCAACGGCACAGGTGATCAACTCCGCCTGGCCACAATCCTGCTTAAATACTATCCTTACATGGATGAGCAGGATATCTGCGGCGTCGCACTATCCGTGGATGAATTTCACGAAACGCCTGATAATCCTGAAGTAAATACCATCCGAGGACTTTCGTTTTATGACACAACCAAAGAAACGAAATATCCCGGCAAAAGGATCATTGCTGAGGGCCGTGGCGCTAAATTCACAGACGCCGTTCCGTTGGAGCCATATGACGACTTCAGCATAGAAACTTATGCAAATAACGATATCGCCGTAGAAGAACTGTATGTTGCTGCCAACGGAAACCTATATCCCGACTGCGACGCTTCCTACGAGCGTGTTGACAAAGAATCAAAATACAACATACATGATATTGATACCTTTATGCAACATATCATGGGAAATACAGAGGAGAAATCATGATACTCGCTGCTGCAATTAAATACAAAATAAAAAGTACCGGCAAAGAAGTAATTTTGTGCGGTGCAAGACACGGTGACGTGTTTGATCAATGTGATGCGCTCGGTT
>Ga0247610_10005897_pt1 | contig 12831 bp, 6 predicted proteins | sample 174DNAGHGhighgp2_FD_193483 | JGI IMG/M metagenome (GOLD analysis project Ga0247610, IMG submission 193483) | Sheep rumen microbial communities from Palmerston North, Manawatu-Wanganui, New Zealand - 1742 DNA GHGhigh gp2 | ecosystem: Host-associated > Mammals > Digestive system > Stomach > Rumen ...
TCAGTGGACTGGGTAGGTAGGTAAGTGGTTAAAACGGGCAGACTGTAAATCTGTTGCCTCACGGCTTCGGCAGTTCGAATCTGTCCCTGCCCACGATAATGCGGAAATAGCTCAGTTGGTAGAGCACAACCTTGCCAAGGTTGGGGTCGCGAGTTCGAGTCTCGTTTTCCGCTCGAAAGAGCAAAACGAGCTCAAGGTGATAAAAGCATCGAGTCTCGTTTTCCGCTCGAGGAAAGAGATAACTCTTAACTCTAAACTTTAAACTCTTAACTGAGTAATGGTGCGGTAGTTCAGCTGGTTAGAATACTAGCCTGTCACGCTAGGGGTCGCGGGTTCGAGTCCCGTCCGCACCGCGAAGCAAAAGTGTTTTTCATGGTATTAGATTTTTAAGGTTGAGATTCTTAGTCGGGAGATTGGGAATCTTTTTTTTATTATTTAGCGGACAGCAATAAATTTAAATACGCAAACATTCCAACTTGGGAAGGGATAATCATTAGTGCTATGATGGGCTGTCTTCCATTCTATTTGTTCCTTTGCTACTTGGGCTATATGGGGGAAGAAAAAGATGCTAGCTGATGGCAGGCACTCCCACACCGAACAACTGAGCCATAGCTTTCTGTGTGGCCGGGCGTTTAGATGCTGAGCCAGACGAGTACCACATATATGAGGTTCACGATTCCGGCTTGGAGCAGGCAGATGTTGTACCGAGCTCCCTTGGCGCGTATCACGTTGATGTACATGATGGTTGCAGGGATAATGACGGCTATGGCCCAGCTTGTTCCGAATGCCAGCCATGCAAATAGTGGCTTGAGTGCAACAATGACTCCCAACAGACCAAGCGCGATGTTTTTCCCGAATCTGACGGGTATGGTTCGTTTGCCTGCCAAGCGGTCATCGTCCATATCCCGGATGTTGTTGATGGCCAGTACACACATTGAGATGAGTCCACATACGGCTCCGGCATAGATGGGATTGAAGTGAGTAAGGTCGAATGCCTTTCCTGCGGCTTCGTATTGCAGCCATACAGTTCCCCAAGTGGCGACGACTCCATAATAGATGAAGACGAAGATGTCGGCTATACCCAGGTATGAGAGAGAATAGGGTGTTGCCGTATAAAGCCATGCAAACAGAATGGCAGAGATGCCAATGGTCAGAATCACCCATCCGCCTATGTAGCAGAGAATCGCTCCGAGGATGATGGCTGTGGCAAGCGTAATGAAACATGCCGTTCGCATCTCTCGTTCGGTCACGCTCCCCTCTGCCAACGCGCGTTTGAAGCCAATCCTTCCTTGTTTGTCCGTGCCGCGTTTATAGTCGTAATAGTCGTTGATGAGGTTGCTCAGAATCTGCAAGGCGAGGGCGCAAAGCACGGTGAGGATTGCTGTCAGCTGTCTGTGGGGATCTGTTCCGCTGATGAGCGAGCTGGCTACCATGAGTCCGACCAGAACAGGACAGAGTGACGCAAACAGAGTCTGCGGTCGGATGATGCGTAACCACAGAAGCAGTTGTCTCATAGTTGTGTGGGCTTTATGGTTTATCTGTATGTGTATATAAATCCTGCTCTTCCTGTATGTCAGCAAGTTCTTTTAAGAGAAGGGCATACTTCTGTGCTACTGCTTCCGCAAAGCAACGCCCTTTCTCTGCCGTAGCCAGACATGGATTTCCTATACCCGTATCTGCTGTGACATGTGTCCAATTGCGTGGTAGCCATGCGGTTTTGTCGCGAAGGCTTTGCAAGGCAAACGGATTGGCACATCCAGGGCCCGCTTCGCTAAGATTGACGAGTTCAGGGTGATAGTGCATCATTACGGAAGTCTCAAGTTCGTCGGCATGGTCGCCGGGAGTGTCAAACCAGTCCTTGCCAGGCAGAACAGCGAACCATTCGCTTGATAGAATGATGAAGTCAGGATAATCCACAGCCAGGTCTCGAATCATGCTTTTGAAGGTGTTGCCTCCATGGCCGTTGACGATAAGCAGTTTTCGGAATCCCTGATGGTGTAAAGAGGCTATAATGTCGCAGAGGATTGCGCGCTGAGTGTCATAACGGTAATGTATGCAAAACTTCAAGTCGCGTTGTCCGGGGTTCTGTGCGCCCATAGGCACGGGAGGCAGCACCATAGCGCGTACGCCATAGCGGTCAAGGGCCAGTTGAGCGGCATCAAGTGCCACATCATGGGACAGAATAGCATCTGTGAGATAGGGGAGATGCAGATTGTGCGGCTCTGTTGCCCCCCAAGGCAGAATGACAATATCATATGCTATCTGGCGCGTAACTCCATAGGCAGATACGCTCAAGTCAATTTCACGGTTCATAATACTTCAGTTAATGCCTTATCTTGTCAAAGAGAACTTCATTGTCATGCCGAAATCTTGTGTGATGGTGGGGTAGCTGCTGCTTGAGAGGAGCGGCTCAGAACGCTGGCGGTCATAATAGAGACTCAGGGTAACCATGCGGCTCATGGTATAGTCCGCCTGTACGCTGGTCTTGAATGCTTTGTTGCCACTGGTAGCCTCACAGAGGTTAGTCTGCAAATCACGTTTGATGGCACTTTGATCGCGGATGCTGAAGTCAAAGCGGAGGTTCAGGTCGTGTGCAATCTTTTGTTTTGCATTCCTTGAACTTTGTGTGGTACGCGTTTCCTCATTGTTATTCTTGTCTCTCTGCGAAGCAGAATTCCGGCTCTTAGTCTTTGTGTTCCTTGCTACCTGCTCGCTGGCTTTCTTCGAACGGAAGAGGCTGCTGAAGCGGAAATCGTTGATTTTATATCCCCACCCGATAACGAAGTCCTTGGAGCCTGTCTCGGTGAGCTGGGCACTGGTCATGCTCAAGTTAAGCACTCTTGTTGTCCTGTACTCCATCTTGAGTGTCATGTTATTATTAAATGTGGCATTGACGCCAATGAGAGGAGAGAAACTCTCATTTATGCTGACTGTGCTGACATCGAAGAGGCTGTTGGGAGTGTAGGAACCAGTGGTGGTGTTCTGTATGAATCCGAGTCCGCCACTACCCATACACTCCAGCCAGGAGCTGTATGAATGGTAGGAGCCAACGGCATAGACGCTCTTGTAGGCGTGGGTGAGGTTGATACTTTTGAAATGGTCGCGCAGCCAGGGCAGGTTGCTAAGCCCCTTGTAGTTGATGGTCCAGTTGGGCAGCATGCGGAGGAGCGACGGGAATATGTCAAGCGAGCTACTGCCAGTATATGCATCAAGGAAGGCTGGCACCATCACGTCGGCGCTGTACTTGTTCACGGTGCCATTCTCGGGGTTGAACTTGCCCTTGAGACCAGTTCCTGCAGGGTATTGTACACCTCTGTAGAGGTCTTCTACGCGTTTCTGGTAAACATCAAGGTTCTTCCGGAACTTGTCGAACACCTTACTGTGATAGCCGTTGCGTGCTGAACCTGTACTTGAGAATGCTGTGCCAATACTAATAGTGGTCATGTTGAATGAGCCACTATGTGTAGGCGGAGTGCCATACATATACTGAATGCTCTTGTTGCGATTGTCAGTCCGACTCATGTTCAGGTCTATCTTGAGGTCTGTGAATGGCTCCAAACTCATCTTAACCTGCACATCTTCAGTCCTTGCAGTAGTTGCCGGCGTGGCTACGCTGTCATTACCAAGAAGCCAGCCTCGTGATTTCGCTTTATCAAGGTAAGAGTCGTCAACAAAGCCGAATGCGAAGTCCACGCCAGGGGAAAATACACCACCAATGCGCTTCTGTCCAAGCAAATCGCCTACATCGGGCAGGAAGCCAGGAACAGTAAGATTGTAGGTATTACGGTAGCTAATGCTGATATTCCGAACCATCATTAAGAATCGGGCAGCAGTCTGTGCTACACCATACCATTTGTGTTCGGAAGCTTTTGGCAGAGCGACAACATTCAAGCGTACCTTTGTGGTATCAACAGGTGTCTTGACAAGTCGAATACTATTCTCGTCAACCTTCTTGTATTTAATGTTATAGGCAAAGCCACTGCTGTCGCGAGCCGTTACGCGAACACGCTTAGACTTCTGTCCGTGTGCGATGACAAGGTCAGAATCAGGATAGAGCGTGATTTCCTGTACAAATCCCTTATTCTCGGGCTTCTTCTTTGTGCTTATGCCAGCAGCATTCCCCTGCTTTGTTAGAGATTTCTGTCCTTTTGCCAGAATACTGTCAACGGGCTCGCCTGTTTCCATGGATTGTTGTTCCGCAGCCTTCCTGGCATCCTTCTCTTTCTCTTTAGCTGCTTTCTTCGCCTTGTTTTCCTTATCTTTCTGTTGCCGTTTTTGGTTTGCGCCGGCACGGGCATTAGCTGCAGAAAAGCGTTTGTTAGCTTCTTGAAGGAATGGGCTATGGTTGTAGAGCTTCTCCATGTCAAGCCTACCATTGACATTTATGACTCGCTGTGTGTTGATGGTATTACCGAGCGAAGGACGGCCAGCTCGTTCTGCGCCACGTTTCCAAGAATAAGTGGCATTGTAGGCAATATCGCTGGAAATCCAGTCGGCAATGGGTATCTTATCAAAAGGTACTTTATAACTGATTTGTGTGTTTTGGTGATAGTCAAGGGGACGACCGAAGTGGCGCAGACTCATCTTCACAGAATCTTTCCATGCCTCGTATCGGTCCGGATAGAGGTCTTTGTTGACCTGAGTGTAAGGCTCCTCAATTTCTGCTTTTGTCCCACTTTGGAAACTAAAGTGCAATGCCTTGAAGATGTCCCACTTAAGTGAGAAGTTACGGTTCCATGTCCATACCTGACTGAATGTGGCTGGTAGTGCGGACAAATCGTTTGGATTCTCAAGGTCACGTTCCTGCAGCTCGTAGTAGCTACGGTTCATGTCGGTGGAGAATGTGATGTTTTGCGGCGCAAAAGCAATGTTCTGTGCCTTAATTATGTCTAGCCATTTGCTTTTGCCCTTAAGATTCTTAAAAGGCTCCCAAGGTTTCCAGTTAGGACTCCACGAATAGTTGATGTTTGCTTTCCAATTCAGTTCGCGTTCGTAAACCGTCGTTTGGCCCTCTGTGAATTGCGTGGAGCGGCTATAGCCAAAGGTAAAGTTGGCAGGATCATATGGCATGGGATGATTGCGCGAACTGATGTTCAATTTGACACCCGTGAAGGAAAGATTCTTGTTTGTTTCAGTATGGTTGGTAAGGCTACGCAATGAATCACGCTGATGTCCGTTGGCCAGGGCATCAAGGGCATCGTCCAAAAGCATATCTGTGTCGAATGGGTTGTACTTCGGGGACACCTTTTCCTTACTATAACTATAGTACATCGGAACGGATAGCTTCACTTTCTCCGGCAATAGGCGACCCAAGTTGAAGTTTGTGGTGACAGAATAGCTGATGTTGTCTTCGTTTTTGCGTTGTGCAACACTTTGTTCGATACCGCCAAAGCCAGATGTGATGATTTTTGCAGTCGCATTGACTGAGCCTATATCGCTGACCTGTACTTGCAAGTTACCTTGTGCTGCCCATCCTCCGCTGTTTGTGAATTCTTGAAGTCTAAGCTCATTGGCCCATACCTCAATACTCTTCGTCTTTCCACTATTGTTGCGTATGCCAATCATGATGGTCTTCACTTCGCCCAACGTGGGGTTGCCCATTATGCTTATGCGGTTGTTCGGGTGGTTCTCGTCGTAGGTAGAGAAGATGCGGTTCATGCTTGTTGCACCAATACTTGCCTGTGCGTTTCGCTGCTTTTTAAGAGAGGTGAAGATGTCAAAGTTGATGTCAACCATATTTTCAGAAGGCCAAACAGCAAGACAGCCTTGAGCACTATAAGTGTCATAGTTGCCTGCAGGCGTGAGCTTCAAAGGCACTTCGTATTCATAGTAGTTGCTCTTGTAGTCCGAACCGAGGCGGATAAATACGCTGCATTCGCCATCAGTGGTTTCCGTGAAGTTCTCAGCCAAAGCGTTTGCATGGACATACATTTGCAAGTGTTTGTATTGTCGCATGTCATAATTGCAGTTCTTATAGACGGCTTTTGATTCGTTGCCGCCAAGATTGCGTGCCACCATACACATTGCCTGTTCGTTGGCTTCAACAAGTTGTGCTTGTGAAGGGTCTGTGACACGTGTGATGCCAGGAGGCAAGACATAGTTGACGGGTTGCTTGTCGTTGTTTTCTTCAATGCAGACTGTGCTTACCTCTATTGTGCCACCGCCGCTTGACAGGGTGTTGCCGTTGTTGAGTGGTTGCTGATAAGTACGCCAGTCACCTTGAACAAGGTCGAGAGTTGCCAAGCGGAGTATGGTTTCCTCCGTGAAGTTTGTCATGAATAAACGCATGAAGCGGATGCTGGTGAAATCTCGGATATTGCCCTCTTTGCTTTCGTATTCTGTGAGGGGGATGCGGAAGAGATACCAGGTGCATTCTTCAGTATTGCCATTGCGAAGTTTGACGCTTGCTGTACGTTTGTCGACGATATGATTGCGACCGACCACCATGTCTTCTGGTCGGATACTTACCTTGTACTGGTAGTACTTTTCGTATTCGTTTAGCGTATAATCTTGGTTGATGTCTTCTACATCAGGTGTCGCCTTCCATGCGGTCTCGTATGATTCTTGTCTTGTTTCGGAGTCGGCGCTGTTGCCTTGTGGCATATTGATACGTTTGTATCGGTTCAGGATTGATGTTTGAAGGTTGTCGAAATCTGTGCCTCGGAAGTAGTGGTAGTTGTCGTTAGCAGGGTCGGCATAGATGCTGTCATAAACAGACTGGGCCACCTTCCCTTGCATTTGCTGCAGGTATTCGGCATAGATGCCATAGCTTCGCTCTTCGTCATCGTTCAATCCGTTAAGTCCGACATCCTGTTTTGACCGTGCTCCAGACTCATTGTTGAAGGCATAAGTTACATTGCTGCTATTTGGGATGCGCCCCCAATAGCTTTCTGTGAAATAATTAGCATTGCCATCTGCGGGCATTCCGCTCTCGAAGAATTTCTTGCCGTCCTTCAGAATGTCTTCCGATACTTCGCCAAGGTTAAAATAAAGGTCGCCGCCATGATTGCCAGGTGTGTTGTGCTTATAGATAAACGGATCCATCATCCAGAATTCGATATACTCGATGTTTTGAGCTTCGAAATCTGTATTATCCAGCTTTCGCATCATGCCGCCCCAGTTGTTCTCCGGATTTCGGAGATGGCCGTACTGGTCGACATCGGTTGACAGGTTATAGGGACCACGTTCCTGAGGATAATAGGCAAGGCTAAGTACATTAAGTCCCGTGGCACTTGTATAGGTGTTTTGTGACTTTTGTGGGTACAACTCACGCTCATAGATTTCGCGCACATAGTGACTTGAGAGTTGGTCTAAGTCGCTCTTGATGTGGCTGGGGGTAAGTGTGCTGCTACGTCGAGTGAAGAGGGGGTCGATGTAGTACCATGCCAGCAGGGCTCGTTTGTAGCCGTACGAGGCATCGGAAGTCAGCTTGCTCTCTGGGAACATGCTTGGTGTGCTGGACATACTCCAATATGACGGTTGAGTGAGGCTGCTTTTGATGCTACTGCTTTCGAAGTCATCGAGATAGGAGGCATCGCCCTGAACGCTATGGTTTTGTCCTGCAATGAGCTGTGCAAATTCACCGTTGAATGCTATAAAGCTGGGTTGTGTGCATTGTATGAGTGGCAGCTTATCTATAATGTTGGTGAGCCATTGGCTTTCTTTTTTCCAGCTGATGTGGAAGCCCCAAAGTGTGTTCTTTAGTGGTTCGTTGCCCATGCTGACCTTTGTGGTGAGTGGTTGTTCGCTCAGGTGCATGACGGTACCGCCGATGGTGAAGTTCTTGTTGATTTCGTAGTCGAGGTTCAGTCCGAACATCGTTTTACGCTGCATGCCGTAGTTGTCATTGTTCTCTACGCTTGCGTTGATGCTTGTTCCGGCATCGATGAGGCTTTGGTTGATGATGGTAACGCGCCCCATGTTGTAGTCGACGGTATAGTCGGTATTCTCGGTGAGTGTGGTGCCGCCTGCTGTGACGATGACAGAGCCTCTTGCTATGTTTGTAACTCCCAGGTCGATTTCACCGTCATTTGTTCCCTTAAACCGGCCGGTCAATAAGAATTTGTCATGTTCGGTAATTTGTTTGGCAATGGTTTTGGTGCTATCGTAGAGTTCCCGGAAGCAATATTTGTCTGCCAAAGCAGTGTTGCCAATCCATTTTGCCAAGTGTTCGCCGAAAGGTTCTGCAACAGGGAAGATAATGCGGCCCTTATTGATGGTATAGCCTTCTACGAAGTCGAACTGTCCGTTGGGATGCGGGTTGTTTTTTGCATCCAGTCGGTCCAGATTGAGTGCTCTAAGTAATATTGTGTTCTTGAACTGTTCTTCGGGAAGGTAACTCAGATATACACCGGTTGAGTCGCTTTGGTACTTGATGTCGAGGCGGAACTTGTCGCTCATTACTTTTGGGGTTCCCAGGTAATAGACATTCTTCATCATCAGGCGCCAGGTGGGCAATGTGGGGCTTCCTGTTGTTCCTTTCAGCATCTTGACGTAAAGGGCTTTGCTGTTATCGGTAAGGTCGCTTGCGAATTCGCCGACTTGGTATGTTGTACCCATATAGGTGTATTCGTAGGCGACGGCAAGTACGTCGTCAACTTGCAATGTGCTTGAGAGACTGACATAGCCCAGGGCATTGTTGACGGTATATTCGCTGGATGAAAGTTTTCTTGCGGACTGTAGTTTTTCGTAGTCAATACTGCCTTGGAACTTGTATATGGCATCGAGTACAGTTGTGGCTTGAGCGATGTCGCGAGCGTCGGGGAAGTCGTTGACGAGTGTCTCGTACTCTGTGTTGGAGCGGTTGCTGGGGACGTCGATGCCATTGGTCGTCCAGAGGCTGGTGTTGTAGATGTGTTTGGTTTCGCCCAAGTCTGCCAGTGCGATGATGTTGCGGTTGTTCTCGGTTTTTCCGCTTTTGTTTGTAACCCAGATTTCTACGCGTTTGATGTTGATGCCGCTTGAGATGGTGGGAAGTGATTCCATGCTTTTGTCGTACATCTCACGGAAGAAGTGCGAGAGGAAGAAGTGCCGGTTTTCTTCGTAGTTGGTTGCGCTGAACTCGAAGTTGGTAGTCTGTGAGCCGCCTTTACTGTTGACGCTTGTGCTTGCGCTCTTCTTCTGGCTTATGACTGACTGTATCTTCAGTTTGCCGAACTGTACGTCTGTGCGCAATCCGAAGAGGCTGCTGACGCCTGGTACGAGACTGATGTTGCTGGGAAAAGATACGTTGCCGGCTTCGATTAGTTTGATGATTTCGTCCTCTTTGCCGTCGTATTTGAGTTTAAGGTTCTGTGCGTCGTAGTCGAATGTGGCTTGTGTGTTGTAGTTCAGGTTCATGTTGACTTTGTCGCCGACCTTACCGTTGAGGCTGAGATTGATTTTCTCGTCGAAGTCGAAACCGATGGTTTTGCGGCGTGATGCCGAGAGGGCAGGGTTGTTGACCTTCTTGGAGTTGATGCCCATCTTGAGTTCGGCACTACCTTGTGTCTTGATTTGTACGCCGCCGGGGCCGAATATCTTTTCTGCCGGTCCGAGGCTGAAATGCATGTCTGTAAAGTCGAATTTGCTTTTTCCCGCAGCTTCGAATGCTTCTTCGTTTTTGTAGCGCCAGTATTGCTGCATACTGTTTTGAAGCGACCATTTCTGGTATTCTTCCGGTGTCATCAGGACGGGTGCGTTCAGGAAGTTGGTGGCGGTCCCAAGCGTATATCCCGATGTGCCTGGGAGGATGCTTCCGGAAGTGGCTCCTGCTGCTCCTGTAGATGATGCTTGACCTGGTGTGCCTGTCTTTTTGGTGCTGGTGTTTCTGTTGGTATTGGTGCTTCTGCCGGAATCTCTTGTTGACCCTCTTCCATTGTTCCCCGCGTCTCCGGAGCCGGAGAGAGATGTGCCGATGGTATAGGTGTTATCCTTTTCGTCATAGATAACTTCGGTCTTCAGGTTGTCGGGGTCTGCCAGGTCGGCTGTTTTCTTGCGGAGGGACTTCGTGTCCTCTGTGCCGGTTTTTCGTACGGAATAGCGTGGCTTGCCGTCGGGGACGGTATCGGCTGGTGCCACGCCCTCAAGTGTGTGTCCCCAGATGGGGAGGGGTGAGGGGGCTACCAATATGGTCAGCAAGACTACTAATGCTAATATGAATCTTCGCGCGCTCATGTTTAAATATAACGTTCGCATATGGTGTTTTATTGTATATACTGCTTTTTTTCTTATTTTTTGCTCCTTTTTTGATACATTTCTCTTTTTTTTCATATCTTTGCACTCATTAAATGGTGTAATACATGATAGAATATCTAAAAGGAACGCTTGCTGACTTGGCTCCGGCACTTGCTGTGGTGGAGTGTCATGGGGTGGGATATGGCGTGAATATATCCTTGAATACATTTTCTGCGATACAGGGTAAGCAGGAAGTGAAGCTGTGGATTGCGGAATCTATTCGTGAGGATGCTTATCAGCTTTGGGGGTTCAGTACGAAGGCCGAGCGTGAGCTTTTTCTGTTGCTGACCAGTGTGAGTGGCATAGGCGCTGCCACGAGCCGTGTCATTCTTTCGTCGATGACGGTTTCGGAACTGGCAGGCGTCATCAGTGAAGGCAACGACAAGATGCTGAAGGCCGTGAAGGGCATCGGTCCGAAGGCTGCCCAGCGTATCATTGTTGACCTCCGCGACAAGATTGGCTCTTTGGGAATTGAGGCGGCTTCGATGGCTGCGTCGGCTTCTCAGGTGGTCAACAAGGAGGTTCTTGACGAGGCTGTAGCTGCTCTTTCGATGCTTGGTTTCAGTCCGGCTCCGGCACATAAGGTGGTTCAGAAGATCCTGACCGACGAGCCTGCTGCCCCTGTTGAACGCGTTATTAAACTAGCCCTTAAAATGCTTTAATACTATGATGGAAAACATTTTAGACCTTGCTATTAACACAGTTGCATATGCTGGCAGAGAAATCTTGAAAATTTATAATGACCCATCCCAAGACTTTGGGGTGGAGATGAAGGCTGATAACAGTCCTCTGACGCTTGCTGACAGGGCTGCGCACGACTGTATCGTAGAACATCTGAAGCCTTCTGGGTATCCTGTTTTAAGTGAGGAAGGAGCTGAAATCCCCTATGAGGAGCGTAAGGATTGGCACAGGATGTGGATTATTGACCCGCTCGATGGTACTAAGGAGTTCATCAAGCGAAACGGCGAGTTCACGGTCAACATTGCTCTGATTGAAGACGGGAAGCCTATTATGGGCATTATCTTTGCTCCTACTGCCTGTACTGTCTACGGTGGAATAGTGGGTTGGGGGGCTCGTCGTGTTGAGGGAATCAAATTGGAATACCTTGATCTCCCTGTCACCGAAAGGAAGGAACCCTTGACGTTTTACTCTTTGCCGCAAAGGTCTTTGGTAAACCATATTGGCCTGAATGTGGTGGCGAGTCGGTCGCATATGAATCAAGAGACAGAAGATTATATCAACCAACTCCGTAAGAAGAACCGCAAGGTAGAAATCGTGAGCAAGGGGAGCAGCCTGAAGATGTGCTTGGTTGCAGAAGGAAGTGCCGATGTCTATCCGCGTTTCGCGCCTACGATGGAGTGGGATACTGCTGCTGGCGATGCTATTTGCCGTGCTTGTGGGAAACAGGTTCTTGACTATACGACTGGACTTCCGCTGACCTACAACAAACCAGACCTGCATAATCCTTGGTTTATTGTCCGTTAGGAACAAAAAATCTTTACATTCAGCCATGTCTTAAATGATATGGCAGAATTTGTTTTTTTTGCTTGTCGGGAGAGAAAGGCGGGTAAGAGAGGTGGTAAAAGCGAACAACTCCTTTTGCAAGGCAAACGCCCTTCTGGAGCCAGTTTGGACAGTCTTTCAAAGGACTGGTTGCAACCATGTCGTCCGACGCATGCAGCTGCGTTGGCCGATGCTCCGTGCTGCGTAGGCCAACGCAGCGTGCTGCAAAGCCCATCGCATGCAGTTGCATCGCCCGATGCAGCTGCATGTGTTTTCCGATGCCGCAGAGAGTATGCTCAGACGAGGCAAAAAAACTTTACAATCTTTCTTGGTTCTGCACAGTCTGTCTATTCCTTGCGTGATATCTGGAAGTATGCACAGGAATCGCTCATTGCCCTATAGAAGGAAAAAATATGAATTGGGGATTTTGAATTGTAAATTAAAAGTTGTACCTTTGCACGCGATTTTGAAGTAATTCAGAATTCTTCATTCTTAATTTTTAATTAAAGGACAATGAATATATCATACAAATGGCTTAGGGAATATGTCGATACGACCCTGACTGCTCAGGAGGTTGCAGATGCCCTGACGAGCGCAGGTCTCGAGGTGGATAGCGTGGAAGAAGTGCAGACCATCAAAGGTGGTTTGGAAGGCCTCTATGTGGCCGAGGTGCTGACCTGCGAGCCCCATCCCGACAGCGACCACATGCATGTTTGTACCGTAAATGTAGGTCAGGGTGAGCCCTTGCAGATTGTCTGTGGTGCTCCAAATGTAGCAGCCGGTCAGAAGGTGATTGCTGCCGTTGTTGGCACCAAGCTCTATGACGGCGATGAGTGCTTCACCATCAAGCGCAGCAAACTGCGTGGTGTGGAGAGCTTCGGCATGCTTTGTGCTGAGGACGAGATTGGCATCGGCAACGACCACAGCGGCATCATCGTGCTTCCTCAGGAAGCTAGGGTCGGCACGCCTGCAGCTGAATACTATCATGTTGAGAGCGATTGGCTCATCGAAGTCGATATTACGCCCAACAGAGCAGACGCTTGCAGCCATTATGGTGTGGCTCGCGACCTCTATGCCTGGCTCGTTCAGAACGGCTACAAGACCAGCCTGCAT
>Ga0247610_10005900_pt1 | contig 12826 bp, 16 predicted proteins | sample 174DNAGHGhighgp2_FD_193483 | JGI IMG/M metagenome (GOLD analysis project Ga0247610, IMG submission 193483) | Sheep rumen microbial communities from Palmerston North, Manawatu-Wanganui, New Zealand - 1742 DNA GHGhigh gp2 | ecosystem: Host-associated > Mammals > Digestive system > Stomach > Rumen...
TCAGGATCGCACAATGTTTCTTCGACATACATCGCACGTTGCTCGTCGGTCTTCAGCGACTTGGGGTAGTCCGCTATCGTCATGTGGTAGAGGTACCAGGCGGTATAGATGTACTCGTCTGGCAGTTCCACCTTGTTAGCGGAGAGGATCTCAAGGACATCGTCCACGGAACGCATGGCAACGGGCTTCATCTGCCCGTCTGTGCCTTTCATCTCCATGCAGGAGATAGCCCATTTAGCCAACTTGCGGCTGAACATGCCGTGGAAGTTGTCCTCATACATTGCTCGTTCTTCAGTGATGTACTGTTTCATGCCAAAATGGTTGAAAAGGGGTCGGATATCAGGCCGACATCCGACCCGCAATTATCACATGAAGCGCCCGTTACGGCTTCTGCCGCGACGGTTATCCATCATTGTTTCACCCTCGTCTTCGGAATCTTGCCATCCGTGACGATAGCCCTCTTCATAACCTTCCTTGTACTGGTCGGTCGCATTGCGGCGCATCGGCATGTTGCGGCGGTAGCCGCCACGCATCTGCTGACGCATGTTCTCGCGCATCTGCTCGTTGTCGTCGTTGTTGATAATGATATAAGGCATAATGTTTCAGCGTTTTAATAGGACTCCATTCGTTAACTGTTGAGTTTTTGCAGGATGTCGAGAATCTCGTCAAGTTTCTTGTCAGTCGCATCCTGCCTGCTCTTGAGGTCGTTGATCGTCCTTGCCTGGCGCTTCTCCTCCGCATAACGAGGGTTGAGTGTTTCAAGCATCTTCTCGCTCTCTGCGATGACCGCCTTATGGTAGGGAACCTGCTCGATGGCTTTCTTCGATGTCTGCAACATAGAATCAACTGCCTGCAACATCGCTTCGCGGCTTCCGCTGAACGTGTTGTCTCCCCTTGAGGCGATTTCGATGTTCAACGGCAGTTCCGCAAACTGCTCGTCTTTTCCGTTAACGGTAACCATGATGTCAATAACCTGCTGCTGTTGCGCAAGTAAGCCGTTCATCACACCAGGGGTCTGCATCTGGTACTTCGCCCTAGGCTGCGACTTGCTCTTGACGACACCTACATCAAGCATCGGCTTCTCGCCTTTGCGGAGAATGTAGAACGGATTGCCCTCTGTTAAACTATTAAAGTCCATAGTTAATTTGTTTTTTTTGTTTGTTGGTCACTTTGTTAAGCGGTAGCCACCGACATGAGTTGGAGAATACCGTTGAAACGATCGTTGAAAACGAGGAACACGCCAGTGCCGCCAATAAGGTCTGCTACGGTAACCTGTGTGCCATTAAACAACGTCAAGTTTCTCGTTGTGCCATTGAGAGTGATTGTCACTGGCAAAGTTGCCGTCGTGTCTGCTGGAATCTGCGTAGCAAGGCGAATCGTTAGATAGCCTACCGGCTGAATCCTACGGAAACCAAGTGCCAAATCAACACTCTCCGTCCCTACGGTTACGTTGGTGACGCTTAAATATGGAGCGCCTCCTGCGTTTGTTGTGATATTAAAGCAACCTCCCATAACCATACCACCTTGAAGTCACTTTAAAATACAACATTACCGCCGAATCCGTTGCCGTAGTAACCACCCATATAAGGAGTGTTATTCACAGCCGTTACATTGGGATAGGTCACTGGGATGGTGTTCGGCATCTTATCAGCAATCTCACTCACCTTGGCCTGCAAGGGAGCAACGAGTCCGTTGACGTAGCCCGTGATGGCTGCGGTCTGGTTGGCGTTGTCAATCTGTCCGCGCAACTGGGTGATGATGTCGGCCTGCGTGTCAATCTTCGACTGGAGCTCGCGCTCCTTGAGTGCGCAGAACTGGTCGTTCATGGCAACGGTCTGTGCGTTGATGGCCTGCATCAGCGAATTGGCATTGCGGTCAGCCTGGCTCTGGAGAGCATTTGTCTGCTGGCACATGGCCAACTGGTTGTCGCAGCAGCACTTGCAGAGCTGACTTGCAAGGCTTGCATCACCACTCTGGATGGCGTTGATGATCTGAGGAACACTCACTGCATTCTGCAATGCGATGGTGTTGAGCGCGTTCTGCACGTTGGTGACACCGGCATTCACAAGATTGAAGTCCTGGCCGATGGTGGTTGCGAGGTTCTGGATTGCGCTGCGGCTTGCCTCACCCTGCGAGGTGATGGCGTTCATGACCAGTTCGCGACCGCTGTCGTTGGAGATCATGTTGCCGAGGTATGCAGTGCCTGCATTGCCGCCGCCCATAAAACCGTTGCCCCAGCCTCCGTTGCCCCAACCGAACATCGAGGCGATGATTGCGAGGCCGAACAAATCAGCGATGCCGTTCATTCCGTTACCGAAACCGAAGCCACCGCCATTGAAACCGCCAATAGGAATTGAAAAAGGAATGTTGCTACCGTTGTTGCTGCCGTTGTCAGGCAACTGATAAATTTCAGCCATTGTTTAGATTTAAGATTTGTGTGTTAAACATTGTTGCTTTGTCTTTGCGCATCGACAAGACAAAATTACTCCGCAAAACACCATTCTTAAAACATTTCGCCGTCATTCCACTGCACGATTTCAGCACCTTTGACCCATCTTCTTGACAACCTTAAATACCTGTCTTTCAGATATTCCGTACTTTTCAGAAATAGCGGCCACAACATAACTCGTCTTGTTGCCGTTGGACTTCATGCGGACGTAATCCCCGTATATTCCAAGCCATTTGTAGTCGTCGGTCTTAATGCCGATTTTGTGCAGTCTTTTTAGTAATTCCTTGTTTAAACTGACAATCTCGTATGCGGTCATTTCTGCGAATCGTCTTTATTGCCGACAGGTTCTTTTTCGCCGGTGTTCAAAAACCTGCTTAAATCAAAACCGCGTTCCTCTCTCGCCTTTTTGCGCTTCTTCCACTTCTCGACTGATTCCTGTAGCTTCTTCGGGTCGGGAACCCAACCGGGGTCGCCCGGCTTCTTGCCTTCGTTCGGGTCATGCTTCTTGCAGAGTACCAAAGGCTGGTCGGCGTCAATCAGTTCGATCTGCGCTGCCGTATGCCCCCAGTAGTACTCGTACATCTGCACTCTCCAAACGCCGAAGAAGTACCTCGGCATCACGAGCCACTGCCGTTGCTTTCGGTCTGCGAACGCTGCGCCATACTTAGTTCTTGAAGGGTAGCTTCTACTTCCTTCGCTCTCATCCTCATCAGAGAATCCTTTGCCTCGGTCAAGGACATGATAGTCCGATAGTACTGCATCAGCGGAACTTTTTTTTTACCGATGTCAAGGATTGCATCCAACTGGATATTGTCGTACTGACGGATGTAGTAGAACCATCGCCAACGAAGCCAGTACTTGAACTTGACACTCCAGTATCCGTTGAGGGTGATGATTGCAGCGGCCTTGCATGCCAGCTTGCAGTCCTGGAGAATCTCGTCAAGTGCTTCAATGCCCGAAGATTTCACGTTGTCGGTCTTCTTTGACTTAATCAGCAATCTCGTCAGTTTTTCAAGCTGTCCGTTCTTGAGCCAATAGACCTTGTATGTCTTCTTTGTGCGCAGTATCTGCACCTCGGTGGCATCGTTGTTGATGAGCGAAAGCAGCGTCTGCTGTGCGTCTAGTGTCGGCTGTTCAAGCGCCTGTTCTGGAATTTCCTTCTTCTTCATGTGATTAAATTAAATAAGGGCAATGGCAGTCAACCCACCACTGCCCTTGTTGTTGCGGAATTTCCGGATTAGGCGGTAGTGGTGATGTCCAGGATACCGAACGCACCGTCACCAGACTCAGAGAGCGAACCGCTCAGAACAACGCACAGAGGCTTGTTGCTGCCGTCGAAGGTCACCTGGGCGGTGAGCTTTGCCTTCTTGATGTAGAACAAGCGCTTCTCGGTATCGTCGAGAATGAGCAGACCGAGCTCTACGGACTTCTGAGCTGCACCGAACGACTTTCCTTCTGCGATTGCTGTCGAGATGTTGGAGGTCTTCAGGGCACCCGTGGGCAGGGTGATTGTTGTATCAGCACCTTCCGAGCCGAAGCACAACTGCATGATCTGCGTGTCGTGGCAGGGAATCTCGATGCTCAACTCGGTGTCACCAGGGGTGAACGTGGACACCCAGTCTGCGTTCAGGCCGTGAACCTTGAAGTGTTCGATACTGGGAGCACCGGTGTCGAAGTTGAAACCGCTGTCCTCGGAGCAGGGGAACTCAAGCAGGGTCTTGTTCTCTGCAAGAGTCAGAGTGAAACCGCTTTCGGCAGAGCCACTGAAAGTGAAACCACCATCTACGGCGAAGATTGCGCTAATGCCTTCAAAGACATTGGGCTGCAAAGACGCTTTCTTTACAATAGTTGAAGCTGCCATAGTTTAATCGTTTATTAAATAGTTTATTGTTTATTGTTTGTACCTTATTCTGAAAGTGATTTGCGTGGCATGGAAACCGTAACCGTCTTCGCCCTGCATAAGTATCGTCGGGTTTACCGCAGAGATGCTTTCGCCGACAATCGGGAAAAGGTCGATAACCTGCTGCGTGAGTTCTGATTGCGCCCCGATGTTGAGCGTGCCGTCACTCTTCGCCTTGCAATATACCGTGAATGTGCCGAAGCACTCCGAATAGACATTGATACCGCCCATAATCATGGAGCGCACGCTCGTCGCCACCTTTACGACAATGAAGTCGTGCTGCTCGCTTGCCAAGTTCTTCGGCCTGTCGAGGAACACCTTCTTGCCAAGCGGTCTGAGCGCCGCCACAAGGTCATTATGGATTTTGTATATCATCAGAATGGTATAATCTCTAATTTAGGAAGCCCTAAGAACTTAATGCCGACATATCTGGCGTGGTCATAGGTATTCAAAAAACCCGTTGACGCTCTCTCGTTCTCGACGAACTCCGCATACTCGGCACTGTAGGCCACAAGGATGTCGAACATGTTGTTGCCGACAGGCTTGTAACTCCGTACAACACGTATGGCGTCGTTAAGGCCAAGGGATTCGTCGGTCTCAACCTCCGGGACGTATGTCGTGAGCTCTTCGCTGTCGTAGTCACGCCTGAAAAGATACCTACCGTGGCTATTGGTCATCTTGCCACTGATAGCCTTCGGCATGATATCGTTCGCATAACTCGCATATACGGGTTTTTTCTTGCGGTACAGCGCAACAACAATCGAGTTTATGAGGTTGCCCGTAAAATTATGGGCATTTGGGTCTCTGAGCCTAAACCATACGGCAAACCTGCACAATTCCACACAGAAGGAGCGGCATTGTTTTTCAACTTCATCCTCCATCTGCTTGCGGTACTTCTCGAACGCCTTATTGACCAGTGTGTTAGTTGCGGACATATTTCCAGAGTATGTGCGTGCCCAGGTTGCCGGGGCGTTTGTCAATCACTTGGCCGTATTCCTTGAAACCATACTTTATGACTTCCACCTTGTCTCCCTCGAGAGGCATGGTCTCTTCCGTCCACTCGTCCTGCTTCAAAGGCAACGCGAGCGTCCTGTATGATGCAATGACGTCTCCGTTGTCCGACACAGTGTCACGGTTGAAACTCCTGCACACCCCCTGGTAGAGAACCGTAGCCCCCTCGGGCACACCCGAACCGCAGAAACAGCAAGAAGCCCCTTCCGAAGACAGGGATTGCGGCTGATCCTGCATCGGGTCTGTGTCTGCATACCTCAGTATGCGGCACAAGTGCGGGAAACGGGGGTTAGCGACGTCTGCCATATCGTCTGATTTTATGGAATCCTGTACCCTTAAAGCCCCATTGAGGTGATGAAGCATTAAGGAGTTCATCCTCAATGCCCCATTTCTCAAGAAGGGCTTTTGCAATGCGCCACAGCCCGGCGCGGTCTGCGTATGTCCACGAACTCACCTTCTCGCTGTGTTCCCAGTCGCCGTCCCTGTCCGTAACTGAACGTGACGAGCCAGAGCCGGGCATAAGGAAAAGGATGAGATAGGCATAAGCCAGGTCACGCTCCTTTTCGGTTAGGTCATAGACCGGCGTATCGGGGTCTATGCCCGTCTTGAACAGGATGTTGGTGATGATGCTCTCGCTGATGCCTACATTCGGGAAAAGCCCGTTGATGTAGTCAATAGCCGTCTGCCGTGAGTTCGTTTCCATGCCTTTTCAATCACTTAAATGTGGTTACTCGTCGTCCTTCCAGACGGTAACGATACCGTGCTCGCGCAAGTTGTTGAAGACGGGGCCTGCGAACAGCTCGCAGTCAACGGTATTGGCGATGTTGGGACGCTCGGTCCAGGAGTTCAGCACGACAATGCGGCCCTCAACGAGAGCGTAGAGGTCTGCTGCGGTCTGGCCACCCATACCCATGCGGTCCTGAAGGATGCTGCGCATGCACTTCATCTCGAAGGGACGGAAAGCGGTGGTCGAAGCGACAAGGTTGTGCTCGTCGAATGCGGGTGCATCGGTGACGGGGCGACCGTCCTCCTCGTGGCGCGACTTGTAATCAATCACCTCGAAGGGCCAGATACCCATCTCGTCGTGCAGGAAGGCGAGCAACTGGCTGCGGTTGACGCGCAGGTCGGCGGTGTTGCCGCTTGTGGCGTACTTGGCAGCATAGGCACTCTTCACGCTGGGATGGGCGAGAATCATGCGGAACAGCTTCTTGCTGACTTTCCAGTGGTCAAGGCCGAGGTTCAGCTCGTCGGTGTAGTAGTCCTGGAACGTGATGAGGTCTTCAACAACGTCTGCGCTCGCATTGGGGCCAAGAACGCGGCTGCCTGCGGCGCCAGACCAGGTGAACCAGTCGGCAGTGGGGGTGACGAAGTTCTCGTTGGGAATCTCGAACTTGAAGTCGTAACGCGCACCGTCAACGGGGATGTCGTGGATCTCACCGGTTGACATGGCCTGGAAGGTCATGTAGTTCAACTCGTTGTGGACACCGCCGAGCATGTTGGACGAGTTCTGCACGAAAGAGTCGATGAGCTTGTCGCCGAACGACATGTTACTCAGTTTCGCAGCCTTGCGCAGGGTGATGAAGTCATCCTGGTCGAGCTGGAAGCCGTGGCCGATCTTGGGAAGGGTGCCGCCGTAAACGCCCCAGCCCTCGGTGCTACGCAGGGGCTTGGGTGAGTGCGAACCCAGAACGGATGCACGGACAAGGATAGGTGTCATGGTCTGACCCTGTACCCACTCACGGTCGTCGGTAGGTGTTCCCCAAGACGCATAGCGCTTCCAAAGGGCACCGTTGTACTTGGCATTAGCGTTGTCCAGCAGGGTGCTGAACTCCTCGGCGGTGACGAAACGGCCAAGGCTGCCAATCTGATAAAGATTTGAATCTCTTAAAGTTGCCATAAATCAGTCCTCCTTTTTTTACTTGCGGTTAGAGAATTTGAACACACAGTCGGCTTCCTTGAGGGCCTTCTTCACGAGGTCGGGGATGGGCACGATGCGGCGCTCCAGGATGGGAGCATCGGCACCCCAAACGGCATCGCCGTCAAGGTCGTAAGCAGCCTCATCGACACAGGTGTCATAGGGGGTCAAGCCGTTGGGGATGACCTTGATCTTGCTGTCAGAGCCAGCCTCAACGATGACCGAGCCGGCAGAGCCGACAACATTGTCCACGGTGAGCACATCGACGTCGCTTGCGCTGCTGTCGATGGCGCTGATGGTGGCCACGGTCTGGGCTGCGGTGGCCAGGCTGTTGCCGAGCGCAATCAGCTTCATGCCGACCTTGGCACGGGTACCCTCGACATCCTTGTTCACGGTGATGGTGTGGTTGGCGCTGCTGACGGCCTTGACGCTGAAAGCGTACATGGGCACGATGGTGCGGGCCTCCTCATCAACCTTCACGGGAGTGAACGCGGGCAGGACGTTACCCGATGCGGGCAGCACGTCCAGCGAGGGGAACTTGAAGCCGCCATAGTACATCCAAGGGAGGTTGTGTCCCTCGTATGCCTTGCGGACGCCACCAATGTTCTTTGAGAACTTGGTGTAATTGTTGATAGTTCCTGAATAACTCATAGTTAATTTGTTTTGTTTTCGTTTGTTGTTTACACGCTTTTACAGCGTCATTTGGCGAAACGCGCCTCGGTTTCCTTGGCGTAGTCCTCTGCGTCCTGCACTTGCTGCTTGACACGCTCGATGTGGCTTTTGACGATCGAGCCCGTACCGCCTTCGCCGCCACCGGCGCTTTCTCCGCCGAAAGGCTTGCCGCCGTCAGAGTAGTAGCGCTTGTAACGCTTCTCATAAGCGGCTACGGCTGTCTGCTTCAGCTCGTCGAACACGGGATTGTCACCGTAATCGATGTCGTCGAGTGCGTCATCGATGCACGCCTCGTTGTTGGCTTTGAGGCTCTGCAAGTGCTGCTTGAGGGCTGTCTTGACGCTGTTCTTTTGTGCGGTTTTTTCCCGCTCTTTCTGTGACGCGGTGATGTCTTCGATGGTCTTTCTCAGCTTGGCGAGCTCGTCGTCGCGCTCCTTAAGCGTGTTGCCGAGGATGGCCTTGATGCGCTCGTCCATGTCGTCGGCATGCTGCCTTGCGCCGCCGTCACCGTCACCGTCACCTTCTTTGCTGCCGCCTGCACTTTCGAGGGACTTCTTGTATTCCTCGATGGCCTTCTCTGTAGCCTCCTTGATGCGCTCGTCAACATCTTTCTGGTGCTGTGCGGCGTAGTCGGTCTTGAACTTCTGCGCGAACACCTTGTCGTCGTGGCGCTTCTGTCCCGCATAGGCGTTGAGCACGGCTACCGGGTAGTTCCACATATCGTCGGTGATCTTGCTGTCGTCGGCAAACATTGGAAGGTATGCATCGGCGATACCTTCAAAGGTCTTGTCACTGATTATGCTCGCATTGTCTTCTCCAATGCGTGTGCGTAGGTTTTGAATTAAAATGTCTTTCTCCATTTTTTTGTCAAATTGATTGTTAACCGGCACAAAATGCGTGTCTCTCACGGCTGTTTGCGCCACTTGTGCAAAGTTAAAACCCACACGATTGGCGTCAATATGCAAATCCGTAAAATCTATCGTAAAATCTACAGCCTGAGGAGGTTATGTGTATTCTGGCGATGATGTTTGTTTGTAATTTTGCCGAAAAGGCAAAATTTAACGGATTTATGGATAACGAACAGGGCTTATCAGGACTGGTAACGGAGGACGGCAGGCCGATATTCACGCAGGCGCACGTCAACCGCATCCGTCAGGAAGAGGCATCAAAGAAGGATTCGCGCTACTTCATAGCGCAGCAGGGCGCGCAGGAACTCGGACTCGGGGGCTGCGCGGACATCACCATATTCGGAGGCAACCGCGGAGGCGGAAAAGCCAACACGTACCGCACGAAAATCGCAACACCTTCGGGGTACAGGAAAATGGGCGACCTCGAGGTAGGAGACCTCATCTGTACACCGTATAACGGGGTGCAGAAAGTGGAAGCCATCTTCGAGCAGGGGGAACAGTATGTCTACAAACTGCATTTCGATGACGGCACAGATGTCTCAGTTACCAGCGAACACCGATTCTGGGCCAGGCTGTCGCCATACGAGGAGTTCCGCGAACTCACCACCAAGGACATCATCGGGCGCTACCTTATAAACGCGCCGTTCCCGCTGTCGCTGAAGGCCAACGTGTACGACTATGCGGAAATACCGCTGTGCGGAGAGGTGGAGATGAACGAGAGGAAGACGGCAATCGACCTGCCGCTGCACCCGTACCTGCTCGGGTTTATCAGCGGCGACGGCAACTGGGCGTTCGAGACGGCAGGTGTGAAGCTCACCGACAACACGCACACCGCAAGGTCGATGTTCAAGTACGGAGGCTACATGCGGCGAGACCCCAAAGACGGATACTATTACCTCAAGGGGCTTGACGACCAGAAGCGCAAGATGATAACGAAAAGAAGGAGCAGGACACCGGCATACATCCCGGACGAGTACAAGACGGCATCCGTCGAATGCAGGTGGGACTACCTGCGCGGCGTGATGTACAAGAATGGAAGGCAGAAGAACATGCACCCATACCTGTCGCTGCCGAACAAAAGGCTCATCGACGACGTCGCCGACCTGGCGCGCTCACTCGGCATCTGGGTCAAGGTGAGCCGCGTTGAGGACATCCCCGAAGAGATAGGCTTTTGGAGGGCCGTATTCGTAGCCCCGAACGACAAGGAGCTGTTTTCCAAGGTCTGCCGAAAGAAGCGCGCGAAGATCAACGCCGACATGCCGTTGAGCCCGAAGACGACGAACGTGCTGACGAAGAAGATACAGTACGTCACAAGGGAACGCTTCAAGGAGAAGTGCCGCTGCATCACAGTGTCGGGACGAGACCACCTGTACATGACCGAAGGCTACAACATCAACCACAACACGGTGACGATGCTCATGGAGCCTGTATACGACATCTGCAACAAGCGGTTCAACGGCATCATATTCCGTAAAAACAAGGACGACTTCGAGAACATCATCAACGAGAGCAAGCGGTGGTTCGGAAGCCTAGGGCGCTACAACAAGTCGAAGGACGATATGACGTGGTATTTCCGTTCGGGAGCCAAGCTAGGTCTGACGATATACGACATGCCGATGGGCGACTTCGACACCAAGTACCGCGGACAGCAGTTCGCATACATCGGCATCGACGAGTTGCCGCAGATGCCCTTCGAGATGATGAAGTTCCTGATGACTTCTAACCGTAACACGGTGGGCGTGCATTCGCGCATCCTCGGCACGTGCAACCCAGATCCGCTGTCGTGGCTGCGCAAGTTCCTCGACTGGTGGATAGGCAAGGAAGACACGGTGTACGCCGACGGGCTGCTTCATCCCGAACTGAAAGGGTTCGCCATACCCGAGCGCAACGGCGTGGTGCGCTACTGCTACATGCCCGACAACTCGGTGGACAACATCATCTGGGGAGACACGCCCGACGAGGTGTACGAGCAGTGCCGTGAGGTCATCGACGACGCATGGAACCCGGAATGGGAACAGTACGGCTACACGAGGACGTCGTTCTTCGTCAAGTCGGTGACGTTCATCAAGGCCGCGCTCGAAGAGAACAAGGCCCTGCTGAAGAACGACATGAACTACATCGCATCGCTGATGAACCAGCCGCCCGAGATCAGGGCAAGGGAACTCGGGGGAAACTGGGATGTCATAGAGACAAGCGACGACATGATACAGCCCTACCACCTCGACAAGGTGTTCCAGAACAGCCAGATGACAGGCGACGGCGTGCGCAGGGCGACATGCGACGTCGCTGGAACGGGCGGCGACAACTGCGTGACGTGGCTGTGGATAGGCTGGCACGTGGCAGACCTGTTCGTGTGCAGGCGCGACCTGTATTCCACGGTTGACCTGATACGGGCGAAACTGCGGGAATGGGGCGTGCTCGAGGAGAACTTCACTTACGACCTCAACGGCATGGGGCAGGTGCTCAAGGGCGGCTTCCCCAAGGCCATGCCGTTCAACAACCAGGAGGCGGTGGACAGGAAAGACAGGTTCCTGTACGACAACAAGAAGTCGCAGTGCGCGTACAAGTTCGCCGAACGTACGCAGCAGGGCGAATGGAGCATGGAGCACAACCTGCTGGGCCGCAAGTACCTCGTCGGCAGGGAGACAAGAACGCTGTACGACATCCTGCAACGCGAGCGCAAATGCGTGCGCCAGGACATGTCTAAACGCGACAAGGGCTGGTGCATCATCCACAAGGAACAGATGAAGAACAAGTCCATCGTAGGGCACTCGCCCGACTTCTTCGAGGCGCTTTTCATGAGGGAAATCTTCGAGCTGAAGCACCCGGTAATCGTGCCCGACTGGGCAAAAGGGACATCAAAGCGCCTGCGCATCAAAAGACTTTCACCACGATAAAACACTATAACAATGGCTACACAAAACGACAAACAAATACGCGGTCTTCTCACCAAGAAGCCGTTCACAAGAGTCATGCCGGACTCTACCGACATGGGACACCTCATCGAAGACCCGGTGGAGGCTCCCGTCAACCGCGACCGCCTGCGCAGGAAAATCGTCACACAGGAGCAGTTCCTGCGTGAACTCGACCCTGCCGGCCACGCCATCAACGACCACTCGCTCTACCCCGACATATGGCAGCAGAACTCGGATGACGGCAAGTGGTACATCCAGGAGATACCGCGCTACGCCTTCTCCTTCCAGCAGATCATCCTCATCAAGCACCTGACGCACCTGTGCGGCAACGACATCCAGTTCGAGCTCTCGGACAAGAAGGTCAGCGACGAGGTGACAAGGGTGTTCGGTGAGTTCAAGAACGGATGGGCGAACAAGAACATGGAGGTGGCGTGGTACCAGCTCGCCAAGTCGGTGAAGGCGACGGGCGACGGCGCTTTCGTCGGCTTCATGGATAACGGCAAGTTCGGATGGCGCGTGTTCTCGTTCCTCAACGGCGACAGGCTGTATCCGCACTACGACCTGCGCACAGGCAGGCTGAACACGTTTGCGAGGACTTACTGCAACTACGGCAAAGACGGCTCGGTGACAAAGCGATACATCGACGTGTGGGACGACACGAACTACTACCGCTTCGTGGCCGACGGAGACGCGGATAACATCTTCGACAAAGCGAAACGTGCCGTGTATAACCTTTTCAACATCGACGGCTACAAGCTGGAAGAGGAGACACCGCACGGATTCGACAGCATCCCTGTTGCGTATATGCGTGACGATAACGGCCCGTGCTGGACTTTCTCGCAGGAGACGATCGAACACTATGAGAGCGCGTTCAGCAACCTTGCGCACAGCAACCACGACTTCGGTCTTCCTATCATGTATGTGCGCGGTGAAGGCAGCGAGGTAATCGCGGCAGAGGATATGTCCTATGCAAGCAAGATCATGTTCCTGCCGACCGACGGCGAGGCTGGCTTCCTCAACAGGCAGGATGCAAGCAACGCATACAAAGCCGAACTT
>Ga0247610_10005901_pt1 | contig 12822 bp, 8 predicted proteins | sample 174DNAGHGhighgp2_FD_193483 | JGI IMG/M metagenome (GOLD analysis project Ga0247610, IMG submission 193483) | Sheep rumen microbial communities from Palmerston North, Manawatu-Wanganui, New Zealand - 1742 DNA GHGhigh gp2 | ecosystem: Host-associated > Mammals > Digestive system > Stomach > Rumen ...
AGATCGAAGGCAGAGAACGGCAGTCTGATCTGTGCTGAGATTCTTGGTATTAAGGGCTATGAGAAGGCCAAGAACAGCTATGTAGCCTCAGAGCGCACGGCAGAGTACTACAAGACGCGCCCCTGCGCTGCCAAGGTAGAGAGTGCCGCCAGAATCTTCGCCGAGTATCTGAAAAACAAATGATTCTATCATATCTTTAATACAGAAATCCCCAACCATTTCTATTGGCTGGGGATTTCTGTTTTCTGTATCGTTCTTATTGCTGACTGACTTTCACATCTGAGACAGTAATAGAGCCTCCATAGTTATTGATACTCCAGCAATTCTTCTGAATGCCGTAGATACGCTGGGTATAGGCGCAGACATCGTTGATGTACATGGTCAGAACCGAGTTGTCGGTATAAATGTCGATGTTGTAGACATTGTCTGCAGGACGCGCGAACCAGTAGCCGTCGACACCCTCGACGAATCCTTTTCCTGCTGAGCCTTCCTGCTCGAAGTTTACTTTCCTGTTATCCTCATTTTCAGGATTAACAACCATCGTATAATACCTATCCGAATCTGTGCCACGCACAAACGAGATACCAAACTTATCCCAGTTGTTTGAAGTCTTCACGGTGAAAGAAATATGGTTGGCAGTACCCAGACGGTTGTAAAGCACATAGGCACCATCGCCAGACAAAGTTCCATTACTATAGCCATTCGACTCCATCACCTTTGCATCGACAACTGTGCTATACTTTGCTGCCATGGCAGGTACAGCACCGAGTGTCAGAGTACCATCGGCGTGCTGGATGAGTTTGTGACATACCAATGCACCACTCCAGTTGGGCTCATTGCCGTCGCCTGCACCTACATTGATATTCTTCTCGTGGATATCGGCACCAGAACGGAACGGACACCAACCCCAGATGTATCGATCGGTACCGTCAGAGGCGGTTTTACCAGCATAGAAGGCACGGGTATCGAGTACGCCCTCATGACCATCGGCAGGCCATTTGGGGCCATCGTTGAAGCAGCTTTTCAATTCCTCGTAGCTTGAAGCGACCATGTACTTCACCTTACGACTCCAACTGGTACGGAAGCTCTCACTGTAAACCAGATACCAGTAGTTGCCCATCTTAAAGATATCAGGACACTCCAGGAAGCGGTCCCAGATCATACGGATACGGCCAACATGCTCCCAGTTCTTCAGATCGCTGGACTTAAACTCGGCAAAGACGGGGTCACCACCATTGACAGGATAAGTAGAGATAATCATGTGATAAAGGTTATCGTCGGCTACGAATATCTGTGGATCACGGAAGTCATTGCCAGAATAGCCGAAGTCAGGACCCTTCAGCGTCCAAAGCTCGTCCTTTGTCCAAGTCTTGAAGTCTGTTGAAGTGGCACGCATGACAACCTCACGATATTTACAGTTACCATTGTGGCCTGTATAATAGATATAGTACGTACCATCCTTTTCATAGGCACAACCTGTACCAAGGGCAGCATCCTGCTCGAAATCGTTGTTACCGAATGGGAGCATCTCACCCAGCGACTCATAGTTGGCACCATCTTTGGTTGTAACAGCCCAGATGGGGTGGAAACGGAATGTCATATTATTAATGTACTCCTGCAGGTAAAGCACCTTGAAGTCGCCAGACTTCTGATCGTAGAATGGCATGGGGTCGCCAACACGTCCGTCTGCAGGCGTATAATACGTTCCGAACCCCTGAGCGTCTGTTGGAGCGAAGAATGTGGTCGTGCCGTTCCAGTCCTTGGCAGGATCGCCGCTGAACCCGTCGTCGCTGCATGCCGTCAGCGCAGAGGCTGACAGCATGAGTGCGAATACTGAATATATCATTGTCTTCATAATCGTTTTCATTTTCAATTTTTCATTAATTCTTTTTACTTCGTCAAGTAATCAAATGCGTTGAGTATGATGGCGCCCATATTGTCGTGATAGTTCGACTCGTATGGCGTGGGCGAGTTCCAGTCGAAGAGTCCGGAACCAAGGCAGATAATACCACCCTTACCAAACTCACCATTTGCAGCCTTCAGTTCCCATGACGATACGCTGTTGTCGCCACCCAAAGCACGACCGCCAGTCTTAGCCTCTACAGCGTCCTTGCCTCCCTGATAGGTATCCCAGAAGCCATACTGAGACGTGGTGTTACAGATGGTATATCCGTTATCCAGGGTGTATACTGCATTCTCGGCAGCACCAGGATAGGTCTTCAGGTTCTTCCACAACGGATGAGTAATGTCGTAGGCATAGAAATGCCACGGGTCTTCGCCCATCAGGTCGGAGCCTTCGCCACCTCCGCCACCCCAGACATTGTTGGGATAAGCATCCTCAGGCATAGCGCCGAGTGCGATAGCGTAGTTCACTGCTGAGCGTCCCAGCACGAAGCCTACACCATTCTGCCATAGTTCCTTCATCTTTGGCAGAGCTGTCATAGCACCACTCTCAGCCTCAGCAAAACCGTTATAGTTGCCATAAGAAGAGCAATGACGATGGAAGAATATCAACTTACATTTCTCGAGAGAGATGTTTCCGCTGGCCACGTCGTTCCATGATGCATAGGCCGCACTGGCAATATTGCCTGTCAGCCACTTGGCTGCTGCTTTCTCCTCATCGTTCAACAACTCGATGTTCTCAGCATCGCCGACAAACAAAGCTATAGGATCGGCAATCAGCGTTACATATACTGTATATACGTTTGTGGCAGTATTGTCGTTCAGAGTAATCTGGAAGGGCTCTGTGAAGTTACCTTTCGTGCCACTGGCAGGACTACAGGTAGCATCTTCACTGCACACCACCTCGAAAGTAGCGTTGCTCAGGTCGATACCACTGTTAGCCATCACACTCACGGTGACTGTCTTGTCCTGCTGGTTAATAGCGCCTTTCACACCCTCCAGAATAAAGAGCGACATCAGAGCCTCGTCGTTGCGAACGCTTACCTGATAGTCCATCACGAGGTCACCATTGCTGATGTGCAGATTACGGTCGGCATCGAAATTGACATGGTCACCAACCTTCAAATTGGTCTCAGCGCCAGGCGAAACTGTCAGACTCGTAATTTCCATATTACCCTTCTGATCAAAATCAGCAGGCACCTTTACCTTCACCAATCGTTTCTCTGTGCTGATGATGCCTTCATACTGACCATTGAGCACGAACTTCTCTACGAGACATGAACCACTCACGTCCATGCTACCCGTATGATCGTCGCTGCAGGCAGCTAACCCGCATATTACGCATAATGCGCAGATAATGCTATATATCGTTTTCATAACTTTAATTTTTTACATTTTTGCATTTTTACATTTTGCATTACCACTGTCCACAGTTTTGCGTGTAGTGACCGTTAGAGGCAGCCATCTGCTCCCAAGGAATAGGAAGATACTCGTTCTTGTTGGCAGTAAACTGCGAACCAACCAGGAAATTCATCTTCTCGCTCTCGCTTGCATAGTACTTATTGATGACGGTAGCAGCATCGCCCCAGCGCACGAGGTCGAAAAAGCGTTCGCTCTCGAGTGCAAGCTCCAGTCGACGCTCCATCTTGATGATCTTCATGGCAGCATCCTTCGAATAAGAGCCATTGTACTTGCCTACAGCGAAGTGTACGTTATATTTAGTAGGATAGTTCGAAACGACACTATTGGTTGCCATCTTGGCAGCACGGTCGCGAACCTGATTGACGAGTGTGATAGCCTCTGCAGCCTGTCCCAGCTGTGCCAGAGCCTCAGCACGCATCAGCAGCACATCAGCATAGCGGAATACGATGCGATTCATTGAACTTGCCCACTGCGAATCGCACAGGAAGAGATAACTGTCGGAAAGGGCAGGATCCACATTCTGCTTCAGCGATACGAAGTATCCGAAAGTACCACCTGAACGACTCCATGCATTACTCTCGCTAATCATAAAACCGGGATTGAACATATAGGGAGTACCAGGCACTCCTACTGTCACAAACAGGCGAGGATCGACAGTCTGATTTGATCCAACAGTGTAATCGACATCAGCATAATTGTCAAGCAGAGGCAGACCATCACTATTGGTGCGATAAGCATCCACAAGGTTGTGAGAAGGCTTGTAGAAGTCGCAGCCAGAGTCGTGAACTTTAGGAATACATGGCACAATCAGACGATTGGAGAAGTTCAGGTTACCATATACGGTACCATCGTTCTTTGAATACTGGATGGCCCATAAGCTCTCTTTGCCATTCTCATACTGCTCCTCAGGACGGAAGTTATTATGCATGTCGGGCTCCAGACCGTATCCTGCATAGAGAGCAGAGTTGGTGTAATCCACCACTTTCTGCAGGTCAGCCTCGTTCACGGCTGTCACCTGATTTGAGTTGGCATCATCCTGACGATATGCCTTATAGAGATAGACTTTAGCCAAGAAGGCAGCACATGCAGCCTTGGTGGGGCGGCCTTTTTCAGTCTGTGTGGCAGGAAGAACTGCATAAGCATCCTCAAGGTCGTTGATGATCTGCTGCCAACCCTCATCATTGGTGTATTCTGTATTCGAGAGATTGTTGTAGTCCTCTTCGGTCATATTAGGTTTGTTCACGAATGGGATTTTCTTGAACAGACGCTTCAGCTGGAAATGTCCGTAGGCACGCAGGAACTTCATCTCAGCAGTACGCTGTTGAATGGTGGCATTCCCTTGGTCAGCACTAGCCAGAATATCGAGCGAGAGACTGACACGTGAGAGATAATTATAGAAACGAGTCCAGATAGAGCTGAATGGCCAGTCGGTAGTCATCACACCTGAGCTCTTTTCCAGACGGTGGAAAGGCTCACCATCAGAAAAGTCTGAGCCACCTACATAGGCGTCGTCAGAACGGGTATCGTAGTTCCATAGTGAGAATGAGGCGTTCATGTCCTCTATGGTAACCAGACCTGCGTATGCTGAGATCAGCACGTTGTCGATATACTCAGGATTCTTTACCTCATCCTGAGTCAGCGTAGCCTGTGGCACTTGTTCCTCAAGGAAATCCGAGCAGGCAGTAAGACCGCAGATAACGCAGATTGTGCAGATAATATTATATATCGTTTTCATAATCGTTGCTATATTTTAGAATGAAACATTGAGTCCGAAAGTAAGATTGAGTGGGATAGGATAGTTGAATCCTGGGTTCTCAGGATCGGCACCTGTAAACTTGCTGCTCTTGATGGTCACCAGGTTCTGAGCCGAAGCATAGAAGCGAATACGATCCAAGTGCAACTTATCGGTCACCTGTTTCGGCATATTGTATCCTAACTGGATAGTACGCAATTTAGCGTATGAACCATTTTCAATATAATATGAAGATACGCGACCCTCATTGTTTGTATCCGATGTGGTGAGTGCAGGGATATCGCTTCCAGGATTGGAAGGACTCCAAGCGTCGAGCAAACGCACGCCTTTATTCAGATAAGGCACGTTGATGGCTGAGTTTGCCCAGAAATCGGTCTGCGACTTATAGCCACGACAGTCAACGTCAACACCCTGCACACCCTGCCAGAACATGGTCAGATCCCAGTTCTTATACTGCAGATAGATGTTCAGGCCCCACGTGAAGGCTGGTGTAGGATCATAGATCCAATCCTGATCCTCCTCAGTGATGCGGCCATCGCCATTCAAATCCTTATAGCGGATACGGCCAAGTCCGGCGCCTTCCTGTATAGCATGATTGTCGATCTCTTCCTGACTCTTGAAGATACCATCGTAGATGTAACCTACCTGTGAGAACATCGCATGACCCACAACGCTCTTTACACCGTTGCCACCATACTTACCGTTGGCGGCTACTGTCTCTGGCAGCTTGGTAATCTCGTTGACGTATTTGCTGATGTTTCCACTGATATCCCATGAGAAATCGTTAGACAGACTATGACGATAGCCTACTGTGAGTTCCCAACCATTGTTCTTTACCTCACCGGCGTTGATCCACTGGCCAGAGCCTTCTCCCATGGCAGCAATACCTTCCATTAAGAGCAGAATGTCGGTGGTCTTCTTGCTATACCAGTCGAAACTACCATAGATCTCATTTCGCAAGATACCGAAGTCAAGACCGATGTTATTCTGAGTCGTAGTCTCCCACTTGATATCATCATTGCCACGCTGGTTGCGCACATATCCGTTAGGAAGGTCGTAACCGCCATTGGTACCAGCGATATCATAAGAGGAGCCAGCCTGACCACTTCCCCAAAGGCCTGTAGACACAACCGACTTATAGAGAGTATAGCGAGCTGTGTTCGAGATTTCCTGGTTACCGGTCTGTCCCCAAGAGTAACGCAGTTTCAGGTTGTCGAGCCAACCCCTTGTACCCTCCATAAATTTCTCCTGGGAGATGCGCCAACCTGCACTGACAGAGGGGAAAGTACCATATTGGTTGTTGGTACCGAATCGGCTCGAACCGTCACGACGAATCGTGACTGAAGCCAGATACTTATCATCATAAGTATAGTTCACCTTTCCGAAGAATGACAAGAGGGAGAAACCCTCACCAAAGCCTTCGGCCAGCTGACGGCCAGCTCCTGCCGACGGCCACATATAGTCGGTATTCAGAATAGCCAGTTCGTAGCGTTTGGCACTGCTCATCTTGTAGTCCATACGGTTCAACTCAGTACCGATCATGGCATCTCCACGATGTTTACCGATTTCCAGATTATAAGTAGCAATGGCATTCCACATCCATCGCATGGTGTGTTCCTGCTTGTCCTCTACGGCACTGTCGGTACGCATCACTTTACCGTTGGCAATGGGGTAAGTGAAGAAACGTTGCTCTTTCTGTGTGTAGTCCATACCTAGAGTGGTGCGAACCATAAAGTTCTTAAATGGAGTAATGCTCAGATGCACATCACCAAACATACGCCACTGGGTATACTCATTGTCCTTTGCATTGGAAATCATGCTCAATGGATTCTCGCGCTCAGAGTAGGCACCAAGAGCCTGAGCATACTTGCCGTTTTCTGCATAGATGGGGAAGTTGGGGTTAAACTCCAGAGCGTGCTCCAACACACCACCAGGAGCATCAACACCCTTCGTACGGTTGATGGTGAAGTTCTCACCAATGGTTACCAGATCGTCAATCAGTTTATAGTCTGCATTGGCACGGCCAGAAAGACGGTTGAACCAGGAGTCCTTAATGGTACCTTTATTATCATAGTAACCTATAGAGAAGAAAGAATTACCCTTCTCAGAACCATTGCTTACTGACACATTATACTGCTGAATGACACCCGTGCGCGTAATCTCCTTAAACCAATCGGTATCACCAGCACGTACAGTGGCGTTCTCATCGAGGAACATGTTCATCGTCATATTGTTAAGTACAGGATTACCCTTGGCATCATAACTCCAATCATAATTATATCCAAGGTTGTTATTGCCAGGGTTCACGCCGTCATTTACTGAGGCTTGCCAATAGGCACGTCCCCATTGGCTGGCATTCATCGTCTCAATCTTATTGGTATAGAAAGATGCTGCAATACTTCCATCGAAATTCACCTTTACCTTACCTTCCTTACCCTTCTTGGTGGTAATGATAATCACACCGTTTGCAGCTCGTGAACCATAGATACTTGCCGAAGCAGCGTCCTTCAGCACCTGAATGCTCTCGATATCGTTACCGTTCAGTTCGTGCATACCAGCCTTTGTGGGTACACCGTCGATGATATAAAGCGGGTCGTTGTCGTTTAGGGTTCCCACACCACGGATACGTACTGTTGCTGCACCAGAGGGATTACCATCAGCCGTGATATTCATGCCTGGCACACGTCCCTGGAGGGCTTTCATCGGGTTGTTCTCGTTTTGCTTGGCCATTTCATCGACACTTACTGTCGAGATGGCTCCCGTCAGGTCGGCCTTGCGCTGAGTGGTATAACCTGTCACCACCACTTCCTGTAGCACTTCGGCATCATCCTTGAGTGTCACCTTCATACCCTGATGGGCAGCGACTTCCTGTGTCTGATAGCCAATGTAAGAGATTACGAGGATAGTCCCCTCGTTTACTTTAATTGTGAAGTTACCATCGAAATCGGTGATCGTACCGTTCGACGTACCCTTCTCCATCACCGTGGCTCCAATGACCGTTTCGCCTGTAGCGTCGACCACCGTACCACTGATCCCACTCTGCGCGTACATTACAGTACACGTCAGGAAAGCAAACAAACTCAGAAAAAGTTTCTTTAGTTGTTCCATTGTTGATCGTTTAAAATTGTTAGTACTTTTGTGAATTAAAATCTGCTGCAAAAGTACAATAATAATACGTGCGGATATAGCAAATATCGTTCAGAGGCTAGCAAAATTGTTTCATGTAACAATCGTTGACTATTATGTCAAAAACGTCAACTGCCCTTTATATAAAGGAAAAGAGCGGATGTTACTCCGCTCTCAGTTCTGTTGGATACTTACCAAACTGCTTCTTAAAGCAAGTTGAGAAATAACCTGGGGTGCCAAAGCCCACCTCGTATGCAATCTCACCTACCGTCTTCGTGGTTGATGCCAATAATGCGTAAGCCTGTTGCAATCTCATCTGCCGTAACAGTTCCACTGGCGTCTGACCTGTTATGGCCTTCACTTTCCTGTAGAGCTGCACTCGACTCAGTCCCATCTCCTCACCAAGATCATCCATCTTCAGATTGGGATTTGACATATTCTTTAGGATTGCCTCATTCAACTGTTCTGCGAATAGCATATCCTGGCTCTTAGGGGCTGGCATATCTTCTGCAGGCGTTACGAATATCTCATGCAGCCGTCGATTGCTGGCATCGGTATAGAACAGCGTCTGCTCCACATTCATGCTCTGACGTTTACGTATATTCTTCTTCGTCAGCCACAATGCAAACAATATCATGATAATAGCCAAGACCAGAACTGCGATCGTCACAAAACTGCCCACAAGTACCTTATGCTGTGTGTTGTAAAGCACCATTGAGTTCTCCAGTTTGTCATGAATGGTCACCAAATCATCATTCTGCTTCATCAGTTCTGCAGCCTCTGTCATAACCAGATCTACATTGTCGGGCGTGACGACAAAACCCAGTAACGGGTTTTCGCGTTCATAAGGTCTACCTGTCAAAATATCAAGTGCAAGCCTGATAATCTTTTCACCATGAGTAGGATAATAATAGGTGCCTATCTGATGCCCCAGTTTTACATACTCCAGTCCCTCGCCTGGCATACCGTCAATACCCAGGATCTTAATACGGCCCTCAACATTCTGCTCTACCACAGCTTTATATACGCCCGTTGCCATACCGTCGTTATGACAGAACACAAAGGTGTTGTCCAACTGGCTGATGTCAGAGCGTCGGAGCGAATCAATCAATTGAGTAACAATGTTGCAGGACGCGTCACTCGACCAATCGCTTTTCCGACAAACATACTCCACCTCTGGTAAAGCCTTCATAGCGGATTCGAAACCACGGTGACGCTCAAGGGCTGGTGTGCTGCTCAGCAATCCTGTAATCTCGACCACCAAAGGTTTCTTGCCCTTCGGCTGGTCCTTGTCTCTGACTATCGAGGCAATATATTGCCCCACGATATAACCAGCCTCGACATTATTGCCCCCTATGAAAGCAGTATAGTCTGCGCTGGTCTTGCGGTCAAAGCTGACAACAGGGATTCCTGCCTTAAGAACCCGGGCTATGGCATCGTTGATAATCTGTATATCCTCATAGGGAGCAACCACCATCAGGTCAATGTCCGTCTTGGCCAGACTATCTATCAGATGAGCCTGCAATTCAGGGTCATCAACCGAATTTGCAATGTTAACCTTAACATCGTGTTCGTATAAATGCTGGGCAGCCAACATCTCTTGATTCACTTTCTCGCGCCAAGGACCTTTTGAGCACTGTGCCACCCCAATCTTATAGACCTTCTCTTCAGTACATGAAGCCAACAACGTTGCACCTATAATATATAATAAGGTACGCAAGAATATCTTATGCATATGCCAAATTATTAGTATCGGCTGCAAAAATAAATAAAAAACGGGAAAACTCCAAACGATATCAAGTTTTTCAGCCATTAAAACAGTGCAGACAACGCTCGCTGCAGGCATAGGTGAGTTCAAAAGTCAGAGAAATCCGAAGTTCCTCAGGTAAGGAATCCCTATAATCGTCCGCAGGTTCATAGCCCATTGCACCCATGCAGGGTGGATTGTCCTTTCGATACTGCTTCCACTCTTCGTCACTGAACACATGGTCGTGAACGAGTCCTACAGGCATCAAAGTATCACGGCAGAATCGCCTCGCTTCCTTAACACCAGCGTGGACGTGGCGTTAATCTTCGCTATTCCTTCGTCAGATACTGTATTCGATGTCATTCTATCTATCCTGTTGTTATCATCAATAAAAGGGTTTCAATGAGTCGTGGTTTGGCGTAATCGTCGAGTTCCGACTCTTTTATCCACATATAGTCATCTGGGAGCACTGGACGCTCATCGACTACCCAAAGGTAGAAGTCAGCATAGAGAATGCGATGGGTGAGCACGTGCTTCACATGCTGACGAAGGAGCACGGCGCCTGCAGGCACCTCGTCGACGAGCCAAGGTTCCCAGAGACCTTGCCAGATATCCCCTGGGCCACGACGATGGATGGCCACATAACCCTTACAGCGCACATATATATAAATAAGGTGGCGTTCACGCACCTTCAGCGTCTTCTGTTTGACAGGCAACTCTGCCACCCTACCCGCATGCAAGGCCTCACAACTCTCTGCCAACGGACAGAGCAGGCAACGGGGCGATTGTGGTGTACACTGGATGGCCCCAAAGTCCATAATGGCTTGGTTGTAGTCAGAAGCGTTGCCGATAGGCAACAGCTCTTGTGCCATCGCCGTAAAAACCTTCTTACCCTCGGTGGTATTAATGGGGGTGTCGATGCCAAAGTAACGGGCGAGGACACGATAGACATTGCCATCGACCACGGCAGCTGGCAAGTCGAAGGCGATGCTCCCAATGGCAGCAGCGGTATAGTCGCCAACGCCCTTCAGTTGTTTGATCTCTTCTAATGTATTGGGGAAATGGCCGAGGGCCACAATCTGCTTTGCTGCATAATGGAGGTTACGGGCACGACTATAATAGCCCAAGCCCTGCCACTCGCGCAACACCTCATCCTCGGTGGCTGCTGCCAGAGCCTCAACGGTGGGCCATCGGTGCATGAAACGCTCCCAGTAGTTCCACCCCTGCTTGACCTGCGTCTGCTGAAGGATAATCTCCGAGAGCCAGATGGCATAGGGATCCTTCGTCTGTCGCCAGGGCAGGTCACGGCCGTTCTCACGAAACCACTCTAAAAGACTTTGGGCGAAACTCACTGTCCAGGGAATTGCTGATAGATACGAAGGCTATAGTCGGAAGCCTTAGCGAAAATATACTCCATGATGTCGCTGGTGTCATGCTCGTAGTCAAGGGCGTTTTGTGCCTTGAGCCAGAACATGAACTCCACGCAGCAGCCTGCCTGGGTGGCCTCAGCCTGACGCACAAGGATGGGCTTCCCGGCAACCACCTTCGGATGCTGCTTGAGCCACTGTTCGATATGCTGGCGATATTTCGTGATGTTAGCCACATCATCGTCATCAACCTTCAGCGAGCGGAAGTCAAAGTACACCTTCCTCACCTGCCTACGACCTTCATTTGCCATCATCCCCTGCCAGTTCTGGAACGAGCCATCGACAAGTGCCTGGGGCGACACGGTGATGATGGTATTGTCGAAATTGCGCACCTTAACGGTGGTGAGCGTGATCTCCTCCACCTTACCATTGGCCCCTGCAGAGGGAACAGTAATCCAATCGCCCACATGCAGCATTTCATTCGATGTCAGACGGATGCCTGCCACCAATCCTTTGATGGTGTCCTGAAAGGCGAGCATCAGGATGGCAGAGGCAGCACCGAGTCCTGCAAAGAGCGTCGACGGGTCTTTGTCGACCACGATGGCTATCACCACGATGACTGCAACGAAGATCATTAGGATCTTCAATACTCCACAGACGCTATAAAGATACTGTCTGCGCGTGGAACGAGTCCCGTTGTCGAGTTCCTTGAACGAGTCGATGAACACGATAGTGGTTCTCACGGTCATGACAACGAAATAGATGGCCGTGAGACGTCCGACTAGCTCAGCCACCTTCGGATATTCGAAGAACACGAGGGGCAGGAGTCCCCAGATGACGATGGCAGGCAGAATACGGGAAGCGGAGTCAAGTACTTTCCGACTGAAGATGACATCATCCCATGTGGCATCGGTCTTACCCGTAATCTTTTGCACCACAGGCACCACGAATTTCCGACATAGCCACCCAGTGAGCCATGCTAACAGGAAGGCCGCTATCACCAGAATAGCATAACGCACCATCGGAACATAATCACTACTCAGGCCCGTCAAACCAATCACACGCTCCAAAAACAACTTTATCTGCTCCATCATCTCTCAACTATTTACAAAGTGCTTCACATACCAGATCCTGGAAACCACGACCATCGCTATTCTTCATCACACCCTGGTTGATGATACAGAAAGCCAGCATGTGGAAATTAGGCGTCATCGCATAACCTGCCAGCGACGAGATGCCTGCCAGCGTACCCGTCTTGGCCCTTACCTTACCATTGACAAACGGCTCCTTCATACGTTTCTTCAACGTTCCATCCTGACCTGCGATGGGCAGGGCCGTATAGAGGTCCATGAAGATTCTCTGATTACGATAGGCATAGATAAGCAACTTTGTCATCAGCTCAGGTGTTACATAATTATACAAAGAGAGGCCACTGCCATCGGCAATCCGATACTGGATGTCGCTGATGCCTGCCTTGCCTAATGTTTTCTTAATCAGCTGACGAG
>Ga0247610_10005902_pt1 | contig 12822 bp, 8 predicted proteins | sample 174DNAGHGhighgp2_FD_193483 | JGI IMG/M metagenome (GOLD analysis project Ga0247610, IMG submission 193483) | Sheep rumen microbial communities from Palmerston North, Manawatu-Wanganui, New Zealand - 1742 DNA GHGhigh gp2 | ecosystem: Host-associated > Mammals > Digestive system > Stomach > Rumen ...
AAGTTGGGTGAGGGCATACACACTACCTCCCTGCGAGAGGAAGAGACCGACACCGTCATACGCTTGGCGAAGGTGTGTGCCGTTACTGAGGATCAACTGACGGTGGTCGTCAGGATCGAACTTAAACCACAAGAGTGGCTGTGGCTTCCTTGGTTTTCGCTGCTTGCTACGCAGCTGTCGCTCCTTGATACAGAGCGATTTACATTTAGCTTTCATTTTTGCGAATAGTTTTTGCTAAGTTCTTGCTTACGAACGGCCGTTCCTGTGCGCACAAGATCAGCAAAAAACTTTCGCTTGTTTAACCTTAATTCAGACGCATCGCGTACCGATGCGCCGACCTCCAATTTGGAAGCAATCGTTTGAGCGATTACAATCGCGAAATTAGAAATCGGCTGCAAAGGTACGGCTTTTTGAAGCAACTAACAAGAACTTAGTTCCGAGTTGTCATTTTTGTGCATTTTTGGCGCGGTTTTTGATGATTTTGTTAACCGAACGTGGCTCGTAATGGAGCGCATAACCAGTGTCACGGGTTGCATGACGGAAATGCCGGTCATGGAGGAAATCGTACACAAAAGTCACTACGAATAGGACATAATCGCGCACATCGAAGTGGAAGTAATCTACTTTGGTAACATCGTCACCGACAAAGGCGTTGAACTGGGTTACAAACCACTCTTTGGCGAGTGGGGTAAGATCTAAATCTTTCATAAATCTGGTTGTTTAAATTGTTATTATTTGGGTATCTGTTTGCCAAAAGGCAAAAACGAGTGCAAAGTTACTGCTAAAGCGAGTTATGGGCGAGAAAAGAAGGGAATATGTGCAACATTTCTGTGGTTTTTCAATCAGATTGTGATGATTAGAAGCGGATTGGCGCGAATTTTTGAGAAATTTTGGAGATAGAGTAGTGAAAATTTGGCTATGTCAAAAATATTTAGTAATTTTGTGCGCAAAATAGATAGAGTATGGCAAACGAACGAGTAGAATGTCTGGCAGTGGCCCATTTGGAAATGGAGTTGTTTAAATCCATGTATCTGGTACCGAATATCAGTAGAAATGATAAAACTCCTTCGTGGGATGGGGATGTATTCTTGTACAAACATAAAGGACAGCATAAGAAGAGCGAGATGATAGGTAGGATACCTATTCAAGTAAAGGGGATAACGGTACGTGAGTTCACGGAATCGTATTCTCATGCGTTCTCGTTTGCAGACTTGCAAAATTACTACAACGACAAAGGGTGTTTGTACTTTGTTATTCAAATACATGAAGCCACACATAAATTTCGAGTGTATTATAAGGAGTTGCCATTGTTGGAGTTAAAGAAAATATTAGACGTTCATCCGGATTATAACTCAGAAGGAACAATATCGATCCCATTAGCAATACTTCCAAATCAAGTAAAGAAGATGGAAGCGATGGTGTTTACTTTTTACAATAACATGAAGAAGCAAATGGTTGTCCCCAGTATGAAGTCGCTACCATCTATAAAAGATCCGGAAGGGAATACGCTAGTAACGGAAATTTCAGCGTTAGATGCAGAAGGTAAAAATCCCTTTGAGGTGTTGACACAAGAGCCGCGATATTTATATAATGAGACCACGCAAGGAACCGCTCCTCTAAAAGAGGGTAAATTTGAAATACAAGTAGAAGGAGAACACAATTTGCGTGTTTCCGTAGATGGAGAGGAATACTATGACAAGATAACCGTCCATTATGAAAAGGGAGAAACGCTATATCGTATAGGTGGAAGTTTTGAATTTAAGATAGACGATGAGAGTGTCAAGTATCGAGTAAATCTATGTGATTCGTTACGGCAAAGGATAGATGACTTGCGGTTCATATTAGCAGCTAGTGCATATGGCTCATTAACTGTTGGTAATAAGCAACCATTCGATGTAAGAGGGTTGTCAAGCGATGAGGACTATGTGAGATCATGGAAAGAGCAATATCAAGCCATATCCATATATAAACAGGTTTTGGATAAAATGGGAGTGACGGAAGATTTGCAACTCTATAAATTAGCGAAGCGGGAAGAATATACCCTCTGGAAGTTAATAGACTCCGTGTTGCATGATGAATGGTTTTATTCACGCGAAGAATTGCACACATTTTTTATCTGCCCAATGAGTAATTTGCAGGTGCTAATCGGATGTCAAAAGGAAGAGAACGAGGGAGGTGGATACCGCTATAAGTTTATGCCTCCGACGGATAAAAGAATTACGCTATTGGAAGATAATAACCTATCATTAATTTCATTTATAGCACGTCAAAACCCAAAATCTTTGCTTCAAATATCCAATTTGGATTGGGCACATCAGGTAGATCAATATGAACGTTTATACAAGAAAAACCCGGAATTTCAACTACAAGAGGCATTGCAGGATTTGATTACTATTCTAAATCAATGTGATGCTCAACAAAACTATAAAGTGCTTGTGCATTTACTGCCGATTTGCGAATGGTTGAGGAAGAAATGCAGGAGAAAAGAGGATAAGTATTCTGCAGATATAAATAGATTGCAGATATTGCGACGCATGCGTACGTTGACGGAAGAGGAAAATGACGAGTTGGCCGGAATTATAGCGAAGAGCAAATTGGATGTCATAAAATATGAAGCATACTTATTGCTAGATGATTTTACCAATGCAAAATACATCTACAAGCAGATGTCGAAAGAGTTACAGGAATTGTTGGACTCGCATCCGATATCTCATTTTAAAAGGTGATGTTTGTAAAAGAAATGCGCCAAATCAGCGCAAAAAGTAAAAATTTTGATAAAAGTGGCATATACATTTGTATATGTCATATTTTTTTTGTAATTTTGTGCGCTGATTTGTGCAGTAAATAATTAGGGAATGGATTACTGATATGGAAAGTGCAATACTATTTGGGAATGGATTTAATCGCATAGCCGGAAATGGTATGTCTTGGGAAGAACTTTTAATGGATCTTGCCAAGGTGCACCAATTACCATCAAAGAGCAATACTCTCAATTATGAGTGCATTTATATGAATATCTGTAATGGAGGATGGAAATTTGGGAAAGAGAGTGTTGTACAGATGGAATATGGTTTAAAATGCCAAATTGCAGATGCGTGTAGAGATTTTCGTTCTGGTCCGATTTATGAAGAACTTGCACATATGCCAGTAGGTGTTTATCTGACGACCAATTATGATGGAGTGCTAGATCGAACATTAGTAAAAATGGGCTATGAATATGATAGGAATACATCATGGACGTCGGAGTCAGTTTATAGTATCCGTAGATGTCACACCTATCAAAAACCCTATAGTGGGATGGATAAAAGAATCTTTCCAATTCACGGAGAACAAGCAGCTCCCAAGTCCATTATGATAGGGTATGATCATTATTGTGGCTCGTTAGGAAAATTGGATGACTTTTTTAAAGGGAACTATGCATATACACAAAATGAGAAAGTGATCAAACTTCCACGTCTGTTGGAGCGACTTGGCGATGACAATAACATGAGCAATATGGGCACATATTGGCCGGATTATTTCTTCACGCATAATATGCACATCATTGGACTGGGGCTGCAATTGGTGGAAACCGATTTGTGGTGGGTGTTGAATAAGAGAATTCGCAACATGCAGCTCACGGACTCGATAAAAAATAAAATTTATTTCTATGGAGATCCAGATGAGCAAATAACCAATTTGCTGGATGCATTTGACGTGGACGTCGTCCGTGTTTCAGCGAAAGACCCGAAAGAACCGGCATCATGGGCGGAGGCATATCGATTAATGATGGCTGAAATGGGGAAAAGACTTTAAAACGACTTGCGGCGATGGCTGCAATAGAGGGATATAAGAAAAGAGTAATAGAACCATGTCAGTAAAAAAAATATCATCAGCAATTAGAAAGCAATTGGATGTAATTGCCGAGAAATTATGGATGGAACCAAGCCATGCATGTGTGCTAGTGGGAGCCGGATTTTCGCGCAATGCAATCAAAACAAAGCGGACGGTAAAAACACCGCCTGTTTGGTCTGCTTTGGGTGATAGTATGTTAAAGGAATTGCACGGGAAGAAGATAAATAGAAATTATGTAGATGTGCTTAATGTGGCGCAAGAGTATGTGGCGGAGAATGGCAGAAAGGCAATGGATGCATTCTTGGAGCGTGAAATTCCGGATAAGGGTTTAGAACCATCCGATCTACATAAATTGCTGATGTCATTGCCATGGGCGGATGTGTTCACGACGAACTATGATACGCTACTAGAAAGAGCGGCCGATGATATAGTTGGCCGAAACTACGAGCGAGTGGTTGATAAGGATAAGTTAGTACTCTCACATTCACCGCGTATCATTAAGTTACATGGTAGTTTTGATTCCAATGAATCATACGTAATCTCAACAGAAGACTATCGTCGTTATCCAATAGACCAGGCATCAATGGTGAATACCATGCAGCAGTCACTCATCGAGAATACCCTGTGCTTGTTCGGTTTCTCCGGAGATGATCCGAATTTCCTTAAGTGGATAGGTTGGATTCGGGATAACTTGGGCAAAAGTATGCCTAAGATTTATCTCATAGGGTATCTGAGATGCGAAAAATCAAAGCGCAGATTATTGTCATCACGCAATATAGTTCCTGTTGATATAGCGCCTATTTGCGAAAGTCCGGCTGATATTCCGGAAGCATTGAAACGTGTTATTCAATATCTGCAAAGTAAACGTATTGATACTGAAGACTGGGCTAATAACACGATATTAGATGAGCATGAGAATTTATGCCTACCTAAGATAAAACAGCAATATTCGAAATATCCGGGTTGGTTAATTATCCCTCATACTAAACGGGAGCAAGTAATCAACTATTTATATGAAGCCAATAATGAAGCGTTGTCGGACCCGAATAATTTAGAGTTGGCATATTACGTAAACTGGTACTTAGAGAAAGTCGGAATACCTCTGTTTAAAAGTTACGTGAATTATTTTGAACCTATTGTTGTTCATAATGAAGTGCCGGACGATGAAGAAGCGTTTATTCAATGGAGCACGTTGGTTTTGGCTATTATGCGAGCTTATCGCGAAAATGCCAAAGAAGATAAATGGGAGGAATATAAAAACAAAATCGAAGCGAATTATAAGCGATTAGATGCAAATCTGAAATCTCGGTATTTGTATGAATTATGCTTGTTTGATATCTGTGCATACGACTTCAAGCATCTATACGAGCATTTAAGAATATGGAAAGATTTGTCGAAGTCACCATTGTGGCAAGCGAAGCGAGCTGCCTTAGTGGCGGAATTCTTTGATATGGGTGATGCCCAGGCAGAATTAGAGTCGGCATTAAAATCAATTCGTGCAATACAGAATTTATCGCCTATAAGCGGAGATTATTCCAATCTATCTGCTGAATCCGTAATCATATTTATTTTAGGACGCATTAAGCAAGCAAAGAAATTAGCAGATTGGGAACTTCCGACAAGTGAAGATACTTATACGGAACGTATGCACGAATTAGCAAATTATTATTGCGATCCGTTAGCTGAAATTATTAATTTTGAAAAAGTTGTCAAACCCTATGTCCACGTAGACAACGTGGTTGCCAAACCATCTTTTGACTTGGATAGAGTTCGCAAAAATTATACTTTTTCAAACGAGCAAAAACCACTTCGTTTAGCTACGCAATATATGCGTATCTTAGAGGAATATGGTTTGCCTCTATCATTACGTAAGGTAGGACAGTTCGATAATGTGCCGATGAGAAATCTAATCGATAACTTATCGCAAGTATATCCGACAATGGCAGCTGTAATTATGTTGCGGACTGGAAATGTTGAAAGTGTTGAAGGATTGTTTGGGCGTAAAACGCTGACACAACTGACTCGTAAAACAGTAGATGACGTGTTACGTATATATGTGGGATTGTTTAATGATATTATCACACGCTCAAAAAAAGATGCGGCGAGTAAATATAGAACAGATGCTATCCGAACAGTCATTCCGGAGATTGTATCTCGTTTGGTAGCTAAAGCGTCATTTGACGAGAAACGAGAGGTGCTGCATCTGTTAGAACTTTATTACAAATCAAAATCGGTTGAGTTGATCCCGCATATGGAGGTGGTTGTGAGAAGGTTGATGCATTCCTTTACCATTAATGAGCAACATAACCTCCTGCGTCGATTGTTTTATATGCCGTTCCCGAAAAACATCCCGATGACACATGCGGATATTACGGCTTTTGACCCAATATCTTATATCAACATACCAAATGAATTCAAGATTCGTCTAGGGGATAAGAAGATTGACCAATTCATTAAGATTGTGAAAGATGGCGATGCAAATGATAGGAAAGTAGCATGTTGGCGATTGTATGTCGTTTATCAAGCCGGACTTCTCAGTAAGAATCAAATTAAACAGTACGCTAAAAATATTTGGAGTCGAGTAGATAAAGAAACCGGATTCCCAACGGAAGCTCCTTTCATGAAGCAGACGTGTTTGAGACTACCGCATCCGGCACGAGTTAACGTGCAGAAGTTACTGCGCAAATACCTCCAAGAAACATCTTTTGCACAGGATGAGAGCCACGGTACTGCGATGTGTAGAGGAGAGTTTACGAATTGGAATGTCATTATTAATTCAAGTTTTGCGGGATATAAATGGAGTAGAGCGGAGGTTCAGAAACTAACCGACGATATCTTTGTATGGTGGACAAAGAATAAGTCAAGACTTTTGAAGAGAAAGTCGGAAATATCATTAACGCATACGATTAAAGAGGAATATGAGGGCCGATTGATTAAGATAATAGCTATCCTATCCAATGTGGTGAGACCTAACTGGAGATATGTTTCACGAGAGCAAAGGGAGAAACTTCTAAATATGTCATTTGAGGCTTCTCGATATACCCAATCGGCATTAAGTATGCAAGCTATACTATTGCCAAAATCCGAAATTGACAAGAATTGGATTTTCGCTGCTATCGAAGGATTGGCTTCTAATGATGAGTCAGTAGTGGTAGAGGCCGGATTGGCTATTCAATATGCTTCCTATAGGAAATGCTTAAGCACAAAATGTGCAGATGCTTTATGTCAAGCATTTGCGTTTGATAAAAAAGAGGGAATGACTTCTATTTTGGTTGCGATCAATCAAGCATTGTCTTTTGGTTGGATACCGAACAAGGGACAACAAGCAATGCTGGCTGTAGGATTGAAGTATCAAAAAAATATAACCGAGGTACAAGAGAGTGATTCTGAGATAGAAGCAGAATCAAAGTTGCAGCATCGTGTCAAATGCGTAGAGATGGCATCGACATTGCGTAGGCTCCAGTTTGACAAAGATTCAAAGTTAGAAGAAGAGATTGCTCAATGGCTTGCTTTAGCAGAAAATGAGAATGAATTTTGTGAGATAAGGAATGCTGTAGAAGAATAAATATAGATATGCGTAGATATTGGTGGTTATATTTGATTGCTCTAATTGCACTAATTCTGATAGGTGTAACAACTAATCAGAATCAAAAGATTTATGAAGAACATAAAGTGAATGATGAGAGAATAGTAGAAGATATAGATTCGATAGCCGGAAGATTGCAGATGATCATAATGCAAAATGATTCGATATTCAATACTTTGCAAATACAATCAAGATTAGATACTATTAACATTCAAGAATTACGTGGAATACGCAGAGAATTAATAAAGAGCAATAAACGGAAATAGTAGGTGATGTTTGATTTCGTAAACTATACATATAGCGGGATACTCTCAATAATAGCAGCCTTAATCGGTTTAGGGTTGCCGCTAATAATAGGGCGGATTGAGGGTATAGATGAGCGATACAAATCTACATTGCTGACGAAACGTTTTAAGCAAGAATCTTCGTTTACGTGGTATATTGTTTTGACGATTGCCAATGTGATTATAGCCATTGTTATTCCATTTATAATGGATTACAGCGCGAATGCACGTATATGGATAGCAGTACAATCTGGGATGCTAGTATTGTTGCTAGTGAATTTGTATATTCTGTTGTCTGATATGCTGGTGTACACAAATCCGATAGAATTGCAAGAGCGGATTTTGAAAGATCTACATAAGCATAAGAATGCGCCTAAGAAAGCAGAGCAATATTTCAATCAATGGATAGATTTGACTCCATTCATATTAAATTCGGCGGATGATAATGTTGCCCAATCGGTTTATAATGAATGGTATTCCTATTTGTCTGAGTTTTATCAAAAGACAGAGGAAGTTAGGGAGTTTGATGATTATTTTCTGAAAGGTTTAACTCGAATCAATGAGAATCTATGTACAGGTAAGCGTCGATTGATGTCGATAAACAATGGTAATTCGATAGTAAAGTCGTTGCTGCCTCCGGACAAACGAGCCATCCCCGAGAAACATTATATGCATCTATGGCGAAATTTGATATTGCAATCATTCTATGATCGGGATGACTGGATCCTGGAATATTGGGATAGTGCATCTCAACATTATGAATACATGATGCGAGAAGCGGATGAGAAGACACAATGGAGGTTCATGGAATTTCACTTGATGCTGGCAGCAACACTATTGCGGCAAAAGAAATATAGTTTGGTACAGGATATGACGAATCTTTCACATTCAATACCTGAGACATATCCATTAGTACCATCCACGGTAGCAGAGATATTGCGTGCATTTTATCGAATTAACAGGAAAGCAGATGAGCCGAATAATTTTGCATATTACGAGTCCCATTACCCAATTCCTAGTATGCATGGTATTAACGAAGGTGTGGTTTTAGGGACGGTAAATAAATATCTCGCGTTACTAATATACCGAGTATATTCATTGCATTGGCAGTATGGGCAGTCGGCGGCTCTTAATAATGGCATATCTGTCAACCAGGATACTACATTATACGAATTGAGTAAATGGCGAGATTCACTGCAAATCATTGAGCATTGGTTGAAGAGGCTGGAGAATGATAAGGCATTGTTGGATTTGGTGTACTATGAGGAACTTGAGGGAAGAGAAGTGCCGAGTCCGGAGCAAATTATAGCAGAGGCACAGGAATTTGTTGAAAGATATATCGAGCAGCGCAGAGTGAGCGGGGCAAATAGCGAAGCAATTATTGCAGACAAAAAAGGCAGTGTGGCAACTGCTATTCAGAATGCGATTGTTCCATACAAGGTGTTTGAACGTAGTGAACAGCATGATGGAAAGACATATAAAGTCAATTGCTCAGTAAATGCGCCAATCGAAAATACTGCATTCCAAGAAGATTCAGATGTTTGTTTCGTAGAACCGGAGGAAGGATTAGTTAGGATCGCTATGGAACATCTGTCTATGGGCATAAATCAAGTTTTTTACAATGCTCCGCGCATGCAAACATATACAATCGCATTTGAGTCGCTGATAGAGGCATTAGATACACTCAAGATATCGGATAAGTATGTGATAGTATCAAGTGGGTTAAATTGGCAGTATTTCTCAGTGTATTCCGATAAGATAAGATTTAACGAACGCGGACATTCTGGTGATTATGATGGAATACCTATTTATGATATACCTTGCTATCATCCTGTATTGAATAATATGATTTATGTGGTAGAAAAGAACAAATTGCCGCATCTTTCATATGTGAAGCCGGATGATAATCAGATTAATGACTATAAATTAGAAAGGATAGATGAACAATATGAAATATGGATGTCAATCAAGAAGTTTGTAGATAATCCCGAGATGCGTAAATTCGGACAGAAACTCGGAGATGATATAAATTCCTATTCATTATTTACGATAGGATGGATGCCTAGAATCACAATCCAGGAACAACAGATGTTGGCGGTGGCAATTAAGGTGTCGTATGAATTTGTCAATGAAGGGAAGACGGATGACATAGATAAGGTAAAGTCCATGAGGGCAATTAAAATGAAGTATAAAAAACAACAGGATGGTAATAATGAATAACAAATAATACACCATTAATCCCCATCTTTTCTCTATTCTCTATTCACTATCTCAATATGAAGGATTCCATCATGATACAAAAAGCTTCTGATTTTGCGGTAGCCATTATTGAACTAAACAAAGTTCTTCTAAAGAAGAAAGAGTATGAAATCTCTGGGCAAATAAAACGTTCCGGTACGGCAATTGGTGCACTAATCTGTGAAGCTCAATTCGCGGAGAGTCTAGCTGATTTCATTCATAAAATGCGCATAGCTTTAAAGGAGTGTCATGAAACAGAATATTGGTTGAATCTCTTACATCGCACGCACTATATAGCAGATAATCAGTACAAAGAATTGTTAGAACGGAATACTGCGCTTAAACGTATGCTCATTGCTAGCATCAACACGAAGAATCGTAATCTCGAATCCTCCAAATAACTCTTCACTATTTACTCTTCACTATTCTCTATTCTCTCTTCACTATTAACTATTCACTATTCACTTTTCTCTCTTCATTATTCACTATTCACTTTTCTCTCTTCACTCTTCTCTATCCTCTTTTTACCCTTCACTCTTCTTCATTCACCCTTCACTCTTCTTCATTCACTATTCTCTATTCTCTATTCTCTATTCTCTCCCAAATAATCGCAAAATTCACAAAAATCAAAGATTTTTATGCGATTATTTGGATATGTCATTTTTTTTTTGTAACTTTGCGCGCTGATTTGTGTATAATAAAAGAATGATAAATTCATTAATAAATAATACGAATACTCAACAATCATTGGGGAGTTTGTTTGAGTGGATACAGAGACGCAACCAAGAGGTTGATGTGAACGTAGAACAGATACCTTTTCCAGAGATGAAAGGTTGGCAGATGGATGCGGATGGATGTATTCGTCATGAGTCGGGGAAGTTCTTCTCGATTGAGGGTATTCATGTGCGCACAGATGTGGGAGAGATTCAAGTATGGGAGCAACCGATTATCAACCAACCGGAGATTGGATACTTGGGTATCTTGACGAAGGAGATAGATGGGGTATTGTATTTCCTGATGCAAGCGAAGATCGAACCGGGGAATGTGAACTGCGTGCAGATCAGTCCGACGTTGCAAGCAACGAAGAGCAACTATACCCAGCAGCACAAGGGACGTAAACCATTGTATTTAGAATATTTCCAGAACGCAAAGCCCCATCAAGTGCTGCTTGATCAGTTGCAGTCCGAGCAAGGAGCGCGGTTCTTGCGGAAGCGTAATCGGAATATCATCATCAAGGTAGATGAAGATGTGCCGGTGTATGAGGATTTCGCATGGATGACGTTGGCACAAATTAAGGAGCTGATGCACCATGACAATATGGTGAATATGGATACGAGAACGGTGCTTGCCGGTTTGGACTTTGGGCACTACGAGATAGGAGAGGTGGCAATGAAGCAGATGTCTCCGTTTGGAAGGGATATGATTGCGTCTGCACGGAGTCATAAGGCGCTGCATACGATGAATGAGCATCTGTCCTGGTTGACGCAGTTGAAGTCGAGTGCAGAGTTGAATGTGCGCTATATGCCGCTGAAGGATATTCAAGGCGATTGGCAGATCAATGAATATGAGATAAGCCGAAAGGATAAGAAGTATTTCCGCGTGATAGGCACTCGAGTGAATATTTCCAATCGGGAAGTGACGAGTTGGTGTCAGCCGTTGGTACAGCCGATGCAGCAAGGTATATGTGCGTTTATCATTCGTAAGATCAATGGAGTTTATTATTTCCTTGTACATGCTAAGATGGAGTGCGGAAACCTCGATGTATATGAGTTGGCTCCGACAGTGCAATGTCTGACGGGTAACGTTTTGGATGTGCCAAAGGAGCAGTGGCCAGCGTTCGTAGGATACGTAATGGATGCTAAGCCGGAGCAAATACTCTATGATACGCTCCAATCGGAAGAAGGAGGACGGTTCTATCACGAGCAGAATCGAAATATGCTGATAGAAGTAGGGGAGGATTTCCCGATAGATGTTCCGGCTGATTATCATTGGATGACGCTTGGGCAGATACATGAGTTTATGCGTTTCAACAACTACATTAACATTCAAGCGCGCAGCCTGATAGCCGCGCTGCGCTATGTGTAAATACACATTACACAATCAACAGTAAACAATGAAAATGATGAAATTTATAGTTATTGGATGCGGAAATATCGCACAACGTTGCAGCATTCCGGCACTGATGAATAGCGGTGCGACGGAGGTAGTATGCGTGGTGGATACCGATGAACGAAAGCGGGAGATAGTGGAATCACGATTCGGTTTGCCGTTCGAGACGGATCTGCATCATGTGTTGGAGACCTATGAGTTTGAGTCCGTGTATATCTCCACGCCCAATGCCATCCATGTGCAGATTATCGAGCAGGTGGCTCCGTATCGGAAGAACATCCTCTGCGAGAAACCGCTTGCCGGTTCGATGGCGGATGCGGAACGGATTGCGGAACTCGGCAAACAATACAATATCCCTATCTTCGAGGGATTCATGTACCAGTTCCATGCGCAGCATCGCATCAAGAACCAACTGATTGCAGATGGAGCCATTGGTGAACCGCAACTATTTCAAGGTTGGTTTGGCTTTCCTCCGATAGCAGATACGGATTTCCGCTATAAGAAGGCATTGGGTGGAGGTTGTGTCCTCGACTCTTGTGCATACCTTGTTCACTCAGCACGACATTTCTACGGCTGCGAGCCGGAGAACGTGTATGCGGTGCTCAGTAAAGAAGATGGACGCGAGGTTGAGACGCATGCAACGATCCTATTGGATTTCGGACAGGGAAGAGTAGCGAACTTGGTTTCCGGATTCAATAACAAGTACAAGAGTCAACAGGTGATTTGGGGCAGCAAAGGACTGCTGTCGCTAGAACGCGCTTATGCACTGCC
>Ga0247610_10005903_pt1 | contig 12822 bp, 8 predicted proteins | sample 174DNAGHGhighgp2_FD_193483 | JGI IMG/M metagenome (GOLD analysis project Ga0247610, IMG submission 193483) | Sheep rumen microbial communities from Palmerston North, Manawatu-Wanganui, New Zealand - 1742 DNA GHGhigh gp2 | ecosystem: Host-associated > Mammals > Digestive system > Stomach > Rumen ...
ACATTGTTGTGGATGCCCAGCGAGGCCGTCAACTGGCTCAGGGCTTGCATTTCGTCTCCATCTCCAATGATATTCAAAGTGTAATCCCTGTAGGGCTTAAGTGAGACGAGTCGGGCAAACTTGGTGATGATTCGGTCCACGTTCTTGCCTGGCACCAGCCTCGCAATGACGACAAATGAGTTGTCGTGCTCCTCGCTTGGGTATAGCACAGTGGCGTCGGTGCCATGATCGACGATCGTGTCACTCACTTGGACGCGATACTGGCGCATGAACTGTGCTGCTGGCTCGCTGCGCGGCACAACGGTCACGTCGCGCATGTGCAGTGGCACGATGACGTTATACCAGAACTTGGACGGCAGTTTAAACAGCAAGCGCTGGTGCCTCACCATCTCTTGCCAGACGAGCAACTTGGGCTTGCAGATGCCTGCTGCCAACAGTGTCGAGATCTGGAAGGTCTCGCTGGCGATGACCAGGTCAAATCGGGGGGCATTCTCCTTGAGCCACTGGCGCATGCCGCGTGGCCACGGCAACAGGTCGGGCTTGAACAGCTTGGGGTAGCGCGACGGAAAATAGATGACCTCAAAGGGGAGTTGCTCGTTGTCGGTGGGCTTAAATTCTTGTGAGGCCAGTAATGTGACATGGTGGCCCAGCTCGATGAAGCCGCGGGCAAAAGTGCTGATCATGCAGTCCCAAATAGAACGCTTGGGAGTGATGACGCCTTTCTCGGCAGTGGATAATATGCAGTTGATGATGAGGATATTCATGTTTTTCAGTCTTGCTTATCAAGAGAGTACGGGCTATAGAATTGCTCTTTCATGAAAATGAAGCGGCTCAGGTTCATTTTGTCGCTCAACCATGCACACACGAGACATCCGCCGATGACGAAAGTCATGGCAATCAGGAAGAAGCAGCCAGCCGTGGGGTCAAAACTGAACAACGGGGCGAACTTCTTGGTCACTATGGTGAAGATGGGCGAGAAAATCACTATTGCCAGGGAATTACGCCCGAGATAGGTGAGGGTGCGCCTGATTATCTCGGGACAATGGGGATAGATGGCCAGCAGCAGGCTCATGACGAGAACGGTAATGGCAATACCCGCCAGACAACCGTTGTCGTAGTTCTCGGGGAACCAGAACAGTACAACGAGAGGCAGCAGCGCAAACCACGACGGGGAGATGACAGACAGCAGCTTGTTTCCGCTCCTGAAGATGGCCATGCCGATAAGGAAATAGATGATATTACTCCAGTACAAGCCCTCGATAATAATCGACAATCCAAACAATATCAATCCAGCGATGGCTAATCCAGAGATGCCCTTGAGCTTGAGCAGCCTGAATACTAGCCAATAGACAACTGCGCAGATGATGAGCGTGTGTATGTACCAGTAGGGTCCCGTGGGCAAGGTGGCCAGCCTGTAGAAGAAATCACTGATGGATAACTGGGTGATGGCATTGTGGGTGCCGAGACTACTTCCGACGAAATACTGGATGAGAATGTATAGCGCCTCGAACAACAGATAAGGAATCACGAGCCTCAACAGGCTTTTCCCAAAAGCTGGTGCGGGCTTCTCAACATTGGCCAAGTAGCCCGAGATGATGAGAAAAGCCGACATGTGAAAGGTGTACACGGCACGACACAGTACAGGATAGGTCAACTCGATGAGCTGAAGATGAAATGTGACCATCAAGAGGATGAAAATGCCCTTGAGGTAGTCTAATTGTTGTATTCTCGTTCTAGCCATGCCGTTTAGCGAATCATTTATCTAAGCTTATATGAATTAGAGCGGATGCTCCGTTTTTTATTGTTAGTGATTTTCTTGAACATGTCTTGCTCGCTTTTAACACCCCGGAAGATGTTGTTTTTCACCTCGAGGCGCTCAAATTTCATGGAGTCGGTAGATACGTTAGACCAGTGTGTCATGAATCGTCCGTCACCGCTAGTGACAGTCACATCATTGTTATTGAAGATGACGGACCCTTTGGTCGCAAACTCTTGTAAGAAAAAGTTCATGTTGTTGCTTATCAAAGTGTTGCCCGTAAAATTGATGTCCAATTGCTGGATCTTACTGCAATAGATCCTGGTATCGCCAGCAAAATAGTTGTTAAATGCATCGAGCTTAAAGTGCTTAGTCCCATCTCCTGCACCTACTGTGGCAATGCACTTACTGCCCTTGCAGACGTTGTTGCGCATGGTTACCGTTCCACCACCGGCCGCACACCAAACGAGTTGAATACCGTTATCCTTTCCCGTGAAGGGATCGGAGGTGACGGTGCTGATAATCTTGTTGCCACTGATGTCGATATTGCCACCGCGTAGCAGTAAGAAACTGTAGCCCACAGTGTTGGATGGGTTGAGCACTGAGTTCTTGTTGGTGACAGTATTGTTGATGATGTGGATTGTATCTGGTCTAGTGCTCAGATCTCGGATGTCAAAATCCTCGCGATAATATCTGTTGCTGGAATGGAGATTGCTGTGAATAATCTGATTGCCTTCATAATAAATGTCTTGATAACGGTCGGACTTGCTGAGCAGAACGAGGAAGCATCTGCGACATTCATCATTGATAAAGAGCTTATTATTCTTGACGTGGAAGTTGCGTGTCGTGATAATCAGATTATCCTGATTGTCAGAAGTCTGCAGGGTGATTAAGGTGTGATTAGCAGCATCAGGATTCTTGTCTTTCCCGTTATATCCGTAGTAAATCTCATTGTTCTCAATGAAAATATTGGTGCGGGAAGCATTGCCCTTGATATTTTGGGTGGCATCAATTGAGTTGCCATAGATTCCGATGAGTTCATCATTACCATACTTATAGAACTTGTTGTTCTTGATGTTGATGTTGTGTTGCTCTCCTCTGACCCAGAGGTTGCCGCCTGCTGAACAGTTGTTGAAATTACTGATAATACAATCCTCGACGGTGACGTTGGAGCAGACTCTCATGTCGTAATTGGTGATGACCGCATTGGACATGTAACTGTCGACACGGTGTATATCCACTCGATTGGCATGATAAATCTTGACGGCAAATTTTGCGGTAGAAAGATCGCTCTCATTCCACCAGATACCCTTATGTTCCTTTAACTTGAATGTGAGTTCAGTAATGCTGACCGAAATGGGTTGGTTAATACTGCCGTGGAACATGAAGAAGGTGTCGTCGGTAAACGCCTTGAATCCGGTCTTGTTGCTGCCATTATTAAGAATAATGGTGGTTTGGGCTCTTCCGGCTCCCTTGATGACAGCGCTGCACTTGAACTCGACAGTTCCATCGATGGCGTATTCCCCCTTGCCGAAGTTGAGCACAACGGTATCGTTGCGTGTAGCAGCTTTGCACTTATCGCGCAGGTACTGTGTCAAGTCTCCTCGGGGAGCGGAAACGTTGACGGTATAAGTCCTGGCATGAGCCACAGTCATCGTCATCAAGGCGAGCATGACTAAACAAGTGTATTTGTGTAACTGTTTCATTGTCATATCAAGTTTTGTCTGTTGGACTACGGGACAAAGGTAATGTTTATTCTTGAAATTGCAAAATCTCAAGAGTTTTGTACAGGCAGGGTTAACCGTGACAGAGCCACGGCCCACGGGACAGGACGATGCACGGGGCAGGACGATGCACTGAGCGGGGGGGCTGCGATGGGCGAGGGGTGCAGTGGCGGTGCAGTGGCTGGGTTGAAAAAAGTATTGATTTCTTTTTCTATGCGGTCGGCTTGCATTATCTTTGCAAGAAAATTAAGAAGATGAAGTCGTCGCTGGTTTCCATATTGATTCCTGCCTACAATGCTGCTCCCTTTCTGGAACGTAGTGTGGCTAGTGCATTGGGTCAATCTTATGCTGACATTGAGGTTGTGATTGTGGATGACGGCTCAACTGACGAGACACCAACCATCGCAGATGGGATGGCAGCACGGGATTCCCGAATCAAGGTTGTCCATCAGGAGAACCGAGGCCCCGCCGAGGCCCGCCGCACGGCATTGAACAGTGCAACTGGCGAATATATCGCATATCTTGATGCCGATGACGAGTTGATGCCCGATGCCATTGGTTTCCTATACGGCAAGTGTGCAGAACATGGACTTGATTTGGCCTTTGGGTCAATGATTAAGGTGACAAGTGACGCTGAGTTCGAGATTCTCCATCCCATGGAGGGCGTGCTCACGGGTGACGAGTTCCTGAGTTTCCTGTTTGATCGACGTTGCATGTGTGCCCAGGGAGAATATCTGTGCCGTCGAGAATTATTGCGTGAAGATTTTTTCCCCCCTCATGGAGAATTGTTCCCCAATGAGGATGTGCTCATGTATATCTGCCTGAGCGCTCATGTACACCTAGTGGGCTTCTATCGCAAGCCCGTCACGAGGTATAACTATGTCCCCACGTCCCTGTCATCGACCAATCGGCTTTCAAGCCTGGACAACTGGGAACGGTTCTTCACGCTGGTGGAGGAAAACCTGCAAGGACGGGGCAAACTGGAATCGCTACAGAAGGAATTGCTATGCATGAAACTCGACCGTCTGGCCTTCTATGTCTATCCGTTAGACAAGAGCAAGCCTTGGGTCAGCCAGGCTATCCATGACCACCGTTTCAAGCTCCCTCGCCGATACGACATCCTGCAGCGCCTGTTGCATTATCCCAAACTATGCCACTGGTGTGTGGTCAATAACCGGCGCATTAAGCAGCTGTTCAAGTGACTAACTGAGTTGGTCTTGTGCCTCGGTGATTGCTAGCTGTCCAGATGCTTTATCATCGGGAAGCCATGCTAGTGCAACGAAGCCGTAAACAATTATACAGAAGAAGAGGTCGCGCAACGATTCGGCGTAGAAAAGGTTGATGCCGATGAAAATGATCAGGAAAATCTGCATATTCAGGTCCCTTCTAGGGTAGAGGTCGGAATGGCGCAAGAACAACGAGACGAGGAAGGCGATGAAGCACAATACCCCAACGACACCTAATTGCAAATAGATGTGTATGAGGTAGGGAATCGTGCCCATGAGGTACCATTCATATTGATCATAAAACTCCGAGTGATCCATCTTTGTACCGCCCTTGAAGTGTCCCACACCGAATCCAAGCATGATGTGCCCAGGATTGTCTTCTTCAAACATGGGTAACAACAGGAACTTGGTTAGTCGCCCGATGTCTGCAGTACTTTTGTCATCGTATTCCAAACTCCATTCCACTTTTTCTTCGGCATTCTCAACATCACTCAGGACATATTCCATGAGATACTCCTCACTGAAGATGTCCAGGTCATCGGCCGTATTGCTCACATCCCCCTTGTAGGTCAACTGATAGGTCGTGTAGCCCAGCAGGAACAGCAGAGACATGACCGGCATGACGATGAGCGAGCGCACAAATAGGCGCTTGTCGATGGGCATCAGCAGGATGAAATAGAGCACGAGCAGCACGAAGCTGATTTTTGTCTCGTTAAAGAAGGTGGGTAGGAGTAGCAGCACATACTTGTAGTTGTTGATGATGGATGCCATGAAATGCTTCGGGTTGATGCGTTTCTTCATCAGGTAGAACGAAATGAGGTAGATGAGCATCGAGATAATGCCCGAATACCAGTTGCCCAGCGAGCCACCACCGTGGTCATCGGCTCCATAGATGACAAACTGATATCCGATGCAGAAAACCTGCAGCCACAGGAATACTTCCAGGTGCTTGTCCAGCGTCTTGACGAAGTGGTCGTGCCGTCGAGAATCATCCATGAAATACCTGAAAACCGGGTAGCAGAACATGGCGCCGATAAAGACGCGCATGCCGTTGGCCGAAAAGAAGATGGGCAGGCGGTTGAGGACGATGCTGCTTGTTAGAGTGAGGAGCAGCAGGATACCGATGGTAATGAAGTCGGCCTTGTGTTTCAGGCACATCAGTCCCAGCAGCACCATGATGGCATCACAGGCCAGCAGGATATAGGAACGCAGCGACTCCAGCCCCGGGATGAGCTCATCGCAGATGAAGCCCATGGTGCCCAGCACCCAAAACACGCCGATGAGGGCACGTTCGATGAGTATGGACTTAGTGACTCGCATTCCTTCGTTGCCCGGTTAGTCTTTTTCCTGACCGTAGCCGTAGCCGTATCCCTGCGACATCTTGGGATTGGTGTCGTTGAGCACCACGGCGACGTTATTGAGCTGACGGTGGGCGAGGGCGTTGTTCATGTAGCGCACCAGACTGCGTTTGGTGTAGTTGGAGCGTGTGACATAGACGGTCACGTTGGCAAATCTTGCCAGTGAGTAGGTGTCGCTGACCATGGCAATGGGTGCCGAGTCGATGATGACGTAGTCATAGCGCTCCTTGAGCTGGTCGATGAGGTTCTGGACACGGGTGGTGAGCAACAGCTCCGACGGGTTGGGAGGAATGGTGCCACCGACGATGACGTCGAGATTCTCTACCTCGGGGCAATGCTGGATGACGTCTTCAAGTTCGACGTTCTGCTTGGCCAGGAAGGCCGTAACACCAGGAGCGTCGTTGATGTTCAACATCTGTGCCAGCTTGGGACTGCGGATGTCCATGCCGACAAGAACCACGTTCTTGCCCAGCAGCGAGAATGACGAAGCCAGGTTGACGCTGACAAACGATTTGCCCTCACCAGATATTGAACTGGTGACAAGCATTACCTTGTCATCGTTAGTGGGCAGCATGAACTGGATATTGTTGCGCAGCAAGCGGAACAGTTCGACAATAGACGAGGACTTACCGGCCTTGACCACCAGTTCTGAGCGGTGACGGTTGTGGCAAATCTCGCCAATGACGGGCGCCTTGCTGATGCTCTGGAGGTCTTCCTGTGACGAGAACTTGGTGGTGAACAGGCGTTTACAGAAAAGCAGTGCCAATGGCAAGAGCAGTCCCGCCAGCAGAGCCATGAAATAAATCTTGAATTTCACGGGCTTGACCGGTGAAATCGAGGCATAGGCATGGTCCACGATCTTGCCCTTGGGGGTTGTGGCAGCCAGTACGAGCGAATTCTCTTCACGCTTCTGGAGCAGGAAAGTGTACAATGAGTTTTGGATGCCTTGCTGGCGGTAGAGGTCTTGAGCCTCACGTTCCACCGCAGGCACCTTGCCCATGTCGTTGTTTGTTGAGTTGGTCTGACTCTGAGCTTTCCTGAGTTGCAGGTCTATTCCCTTGATCGAACTGTTGATGCCCTGCAGGATGTTGCCGTGCATACTCTCGATCTGCTCATCGATGCGCTTGAGAGCGAGGTTGTCACCCTTGGCCGAGTGCTCCAATTCCTGACGCTTGGCCAACAGGTTGTTGTAGGCCTTGATAGAGCCCGATGCTGCACTCGAGTCCACATCAAATGGGATATAACTGTGCTTATTGGCGGGATTGCTGACGAAATCCTTGACCATGCCGAGCAGCTGCTTGTTGGTCTCCAGCCTGACGATGGCCCTGTCGGCCACTTCCTGCTTAGCCATGACGTTCTTCATCTGCATCTCGACGTTGATCATGTTGTTGCGGCGCCTGAAGGACTCGATATCGGCCTCGCTGCTGGTCAAACCCTTGTAGATGAGTGCCAGTCGCTCATCGATGAACTTGGCCGTGTTGATGGCCTGCTCGTCCTTCTCTTCCTGTCCACGCTCGTTGTACAGGTTGATGAGGGTGTTCAGGATATCTTTACCGCGGCTCTTGACGTTCTCGTTGATGCTCAGGTTGATACCGTTGGCCTTCTTGGTGATGAGTTTCACCTTGATTTTCTTGTTCAGGGCCTGACCGATATATTGTGAACCGATGAGCGAAGCCATGATATGACACGGCTTCTTGGGGTCGTATTTCTCGGTGGTCTTGATGGTGAAAGTGCCATAAGAGGTCTTGATGGTAGCGGGAAGCTTGCAGTCCTTGATGTTAGCGAGCTTGTCATCACCGCTCTCGGCCTTGATGTTGGCCAGCCCCTGCTTGTTGACATCAATCTTGAAACTGATGTTAGACAGCGTGTCGAACATCTCCTCTGGGGCGATGATCTCGATGGGTGATGAGTTGTAATGATCTTTTTTAGGCTTGAAGAAGCCCTTGTCTTCGGTGTATTTGCGGTTGAGTTTGAGCTGCTTCACCACCTCGGTGCACAGTTCCTGTGAGGAAAAGACAATCATCTCATCCTCGACTTTGCCGCCGCCGTTCATGAGTTTCATGCTCTTGAGCAGATTGGCACCGGCACTCGAGCTGTTGTCCTCTTGAGCGACAAGGACCACCGCATTCACTTCATAGACGCGGTTGGTGACCCTCATGTAGTAGTAGGCCAGGCACAGGCAGGCGATGAGTGACAGCAGGAAAAGCCACCAGTATCGCTTGTATTTGTCAAAGAATGCGCCGAAGTCAAAGACTTGTTCCTCTTGTTGATGGTTGGTATTGATAGTATTTTCTGCCATAAGGGTTGATTATCTGGTTAATGCAATTACAAGCGAAGCCACAACCGAGACGCTGCTCACAATCGTTGAGATGACTGATAGCTTGAAGGCATTGTTCTGGTTATACTTGGAATTGTCGATGCGGATTTCATTGGGCTCGACATAGACGACGTCGTTCTGGCGCAGATAGAAGTAGGGCGAGTTGAACACCTCGCTGCTGTTGAGGTTGAGCCTGTGATAGTTGCGCTTGCCGTCCTCGGTGCGGATAACATAAACGCGGTCGCGCTTACCGAACTCGGTGAGGTCGCCACATGCAGCGATGGCATCAAGCACAGTGAAATACTGCTGGCCGGTCACCACGCGGTGAGGATTGTGGACCTCGCCCAGCACATCGATGCCAAAGTTCACGATATCAACACGCACAAAGGGGTCTTTGACATTCTCGCCGACCATATCGGTGATCATGGCTGATATTTCGGAGATGGTCTTTCCTCCCACTTGAATGCGGCCAAGCACAGGCATCATGATGTAACCTTTATCATCCACAATGTAAGTCTGGGTGCGAGGCTGACTCGACACCAACAACGCGCTGCGGGTGGCAGGATTGTCCATGGGCATATTATAGGCTGCGGTGGCCTGAGGGACCGAAGACGTGACGGAAATCACCAATTCGTCATCGGGCTGGATGCGGATGGGATAGTTGCCTTGAGGATTGGGAAGGCTGCCCTCGGGAGGTGCAGTTGCCAGATCTCTGAAATAGGCCAGTGTATTGTCCTTGGTTGATGTGCACGACAATAACGTTGCCGCTGCCATCAGCATGATGAGTAATCTTGATTTCATAGCGGTTGAAAAATAGATATTGTTTTATTCCCATTAACGAGAATAACCGTCAATTATTATATAAGGTCTTGTGATTTGGTGAATTTTGAGAGCAACAGATCCTTTATCTCCTTGCTGCACGAGAAAATGATGACGGCCAGGGCAACCAGCATGAAGGCGATGTCTAACAGGGTATTGTGGTTGTAATAAAAGGGAGCTGCACTCGCGAGAGCCACGATGATGGGGATGATTGCACGGCGGTCAAATTTCAGGATGAAGTATCGCTTCATGTCGTGCCAGCGATAGGCGACAAGAACCATATTGGTCACCAGCAGGGTGGTGATGACGCCATAGATGCCCAATGGCTTGATAAGCGAGAAGTTGAGAATGACGTTGACAATGGCGGCAAGCACGATTGCGGGCAGGGTGCGTTTGGTGTCCTTGGCGCACTGGTAGCCCATGTCAAAGAACGCCACCATGGCGAACAGCAATGCCGACAGTCCCAGCGGGAAGATGTAATTCAGGCTCTCGGCGTACTCGTCGGCGACCAGCCAGCCGTAGTTGACCTTGAGCATGAACACGTAGCCCACAAAGATGATGGCCAGCAGGAAAATATAGGTGTTGAACGTCTTGGAAAAGAAACGGTTGCGGTCGGGGCTGTTGTACTGCAGGATGGCTGTCTCCTGCCATGCCTGGTAGAAGATGATGCCCAGGGTGTTGATGATGCCCGTGAAACGGATGGCGACGGCATACACACCGTTGATATCCAGACCCAGAAAGTGGGTGATGAACAGACGGTCGCTGCTGCCAGTGAGCCACCAGCACAGCGAGCCCGGCAGCAGGGGCAAGGTGTAGCGGATAATGTCGTGTCCCACTTCACCGAAACTGATGCCCCAGCGTGTGTTGCTGGTAATGAGCCTCACGCGGGCCACGACAATCACCAGCGCCAGGATGCGCGCCAGGATGTTGGCCAGGAAGATACCCTTGATGCCCCAACCCAGAGCGGCGACAAATATGATGCTGAAAATGCCGATGCCAAAGGCCGCCAACATGCCCACCGCCACAAAGGCCCGGTTGTTGCCTAAGCCGCGAAAGACCTGGGAATACACCTCCTGCAGCGACATGGCGATGAGCAGGCCCACCACATAGCCGATGTGCTGGACGGGGGTGAACAACGAGCTGACAATGGCCACCAGTATCGCTATCGACATGGTCGTGAGCAACGTGCTGGAGACGAAGGTGACAATGCGTTTGCGCTGCGTATCGTCATCACAGTCGAGCAGGAATCTGAAAGAACCGTCACGCAGCTGCAGGGTGACAAAGGGGATGAGCAGCATGCACACGGTGAGACACAGGTCATAGTAGCCGAAGTCGGACGTGTCGTGAACAAAATAGGTGTACAGCGGCACCATCAGGAACGTGATGATTTTAGACCCGATGTTGCCAATAGCATAAACGCCGATGTCCTTGATGAATTTAGAACTTCGGCTGGTTGACCTATTGTTGTTGTCTGTCTGTGTCATTTTTTATGCGGGCGCAAAATTACAAAAAATTGCAAACCGAGCATCATAAAACTTGTTTTAATGGTGAAGGCGCAATCAAAAACAGCTAAAAAATCGGTTTTTTGGATGCTCTTTGCCCAAATGTTTGTAATTTCGCAGTAGAAATGATACGTACAATCAACTCATGGCGCGGACTCATGGCTGTCGCGGTAGTTCTTTTCCATTGTGGAGTGGGGTGGAGCTACAACGTGGCGGTATCGGGTGTGACGTTTTTTTTCATTTCCAGCACTTTCCTGCTGGCGATGCGTCATCCGTTTGAGCGGCTGGAGGCCAAGGAGTATGTGCGTTTTGTCGGCGATCATGCACTGCGGCTCTATCCCCTTCACTGGCTGGGCCTGGCCATGTTGATCGCCATTGCCATGGCGTTTCCGGTCAAGCCGATCAACTGGAGTGCCACGGCGTTGAGCGCGCTGCTGGTGCACTCCTGGTCGCCGGTTCATGACGTGCATTACGGGCTGAATCCCGTGGCTTGGTACATGTGCGCACTGCTCTTCTGCTACTTCATCTATCCCTTTATGAAACGTTGGATAGGTCGCTGGCACTTAGGCTATAAGGCGCTGTTGGCCACGGTGCTGGCGGTGGTGCTGGCGGTGATCCTGTGGCCGCTGAACATCCCGCAGCGTGAGGCGGTTTTTGTCAATCCGTTGTCCCATGTGCTGGACGTCACGGTGGGGCTGACGCTGTTCCACTTGTACTGCGTCCTGAAAGACCGCTTTCAGGGCGTGGATGCGCGTCGTGCAACGCTCATCGAGGTGGCAGCCCTGCTCTTTCTTGCTGCGGTCATCACCGTCAACGTCACCACCACGTGGATTAAGCCGTGGGAGGATGTCATCATCTGGCTGTTGCCACAAGGGGGCGTTCTTCTTGCCTTGGCTCTGCTGGCAGGACGTGAGGGTGCTGTGGGCCGTCTGTTGCTGTGCCGCCCGCTGCAGTGGCTCGGGGGCATCAGCTTCGAGATGTTTGTGCTGCAGTTTGTGGCCTTTCACCTCTTTAATTTTTACATCGCACCGTTGGCCGGTCACTATGGCTGGGACATCTATAACAAGTTGGCATGGTTTGCCTTGCCGCTGCTGGTGTTGATCTCATGGGTGGTGAACCGTTGTTTTACACGCCCGCTGGGCAGATTCGTGAAACGAAAATTTGCAAATATATAACCGATTATGATAAAGACAATTAACGGATGGCGCGCCGTGTTTGCGCTGATGATTGTGCTCTTTCATGTGGGAGCTGCCGGATTTGAGGAGATGACTTGGGCGGGAGTGTCCTTCTTCCTGATGGCAAGCGGTTTCCTACTCACACTGAAGTATCCCTTTGCCCAACTTGACGGAGCGGGATACCGCCGGTTTGCCTGGAGCCATGCCCTCAAGCTGTACCCCCTGCACTGGCTGACACTGGCCATCTGGATGGCGGCGCTGGCCATCGTGGGCACATTGGTGATTGATCCTGTGGCCCTGCCGCTCAACATCGGCTTGCTGCACAGCTGGTCGTTCACCCATGCCATCTATTTCTCTTACAACAAGTTCTCGTGGTTCTTGAGCACGCTGTTGTTCTGCTACCTGTGCTTCCCGTTGCTGGCACGGTGGTATAACACGTTGCCGTCGCGCCCCAAACTTGTTATTCTGGCGGTCCTGATTCTTATCGATATCATCATCCTTGCCGTTACCGGTAATGATGACTATAGCCGCACCGCACTGTATGTCTTCCCGCCGGTGCGTCTCATCGACTTCATTATCGGTATGACGCTGGCCAGTTCCCTGGACGCTATCAAGCGTTGGCCTGTGTTGGGCAAGAGCGAGAACGGCACCGATGTCGAGCTGGTCACCTTGGCCTTGCTCTCGCTGGTCGTCATGTCTTATCGGTCTTATCCCTTCTTGTTGCCGTGGAGCGATGCCGTGATCTGGTGGCTGCCCGTGGCCTTCCTGATTCTGGCCAGCTACCTGTATGACCGCCGTGAGGGCTTTATCGGTAAGATATTGGCCTCTCGTCCGTTGCAGTGGCTGGGAAATATCAGTTTTGAGATTTTCATGCTTCAAGGAGTAGCTGCCCTGGTGTTTAACTATCTTGTGGCTCCGGCTCTGGCCCATCTGGGTTTCTGGCGT
>Ga0247610_10005907_pt1 | contig 12816 bp, 11 predicted proteins | sample 174DNAGHGhighgp2_FD_193483 | JGI IMG/M metagenome (GOLD analysis project Ga0247610, IMG submission 193483) | Sheep rumen microbial communities from Palmerston North, Manawatu-Wanganui, New Zealand - 1742 DNA GHGhigh gp2 | ecosystem: Host-associated > Mammals > Digestive system > Stomach > Rumen...
CGGCTCACCCGACGCGGGTGGCCGTGCCCCCTTTACAAACTTATAACGGAAGAAGAAAAATAATTATTAACAACACCGCATGAGCCGAAGGGCTTTAGCTTTTACGCTATGCGGAAATTAGTACAACATCCATAAATATGTCAATAGCACTAACAGGTAATTCCTTGGCGTACCAACAATATGCATGTATAACATTTTCTCTTCCATCATTTGCATATCTTCTCAAATAATGATCGGAGATTTCCATATACTCATCATGTGAATAGCTTTTTAGACAGACTTTAACAATGTCGGCAATAACCTCTTCATTATTTAGAGTGAGTAATCTTTCCAACCTTCTTTCGCAATCATCACATCTTTCTGGGACAGTAAGCCCGTAGAAATATATTTCTGCAAGTATCTTGTGAGCCCTAATATCTGCTTCAATTCTATCTATATACTTTTGTATAATCATTGGCTTGTGATACCAATAATACTGAATAGTTCCAGAACAAACATATAGTGCCTCAGCTGGCATCCGTTCAATATATTGGTTAAAGGTAACTTGCGTCATTTCGTCATCATAGTACTTGGTGTCAAATATTTTATGTATGACTAAAATTTTTAAGTCTTCTGTTAGCGATGGCTCTATCTCATTCAACAACTGATAAGCGCTAATTTTTCGTTCATCTATACCACATAATTTAATAAGCAAATCAACACTCTTACCCTGAGGACTATTAAGTGCCTTTGTAAGTAAACTGTTAACGTTTCCACCAAGTTCGTCAGAACCTGGAACAGAAGGATAGGCGTGGTTCTCTCCATCTGTAATTGCAATAACAGACCTTAAGAATGGTATCAATTCATTAATAAAAATGTTTTCCGATTCGAAGTAATATTTCACAATCTCATAAAAATCATGAGGATTATTTTTAACAAAGTCTAACGCAAGGAATTTCTTAACACAAGGCCATAATAAACAGATGTCAATACCACCTTCGAGAAGTCCCTTAATACCTGCAATCTTATACATTGGCAGGATGGAATTGTTAGAGAACAGCTTCATCACAAATGACATAAACTTGTCTGGACTTTCACTAATACATTTTCTAAATTGATCAGCATTCACCCGCAAATCAACAGGCTTTCTATTATGATGTCCCCATTCATTAACTGCAAAGAGGTGTAGCCAATTCTTTAAAGAGAGCGTAGCATATTTCTCTTCATTCAAAGTGCCACCACAAACCTCTGCCATACACGTAAGATGGTTGGGCTTTCTAAGTTTGTATGACCGATTGTTATAGCGTCTGTATATTTCTTGCCGACAACGTTTCAACGAAATGTTATCATCAACTTCCGGTAAGGTTACAGAAACTAATTTCCACTTATCATACCACAAATAAGGATATAATGCACCTCCAAAATTCCTCTGTTTATCAGGGAGAAAGTCGCTAGGACTCTTATAATTCAAAACCATGTCTTTATAAAAGCATCTGTTTTTCACATCCTGAACAGTATACCATTTGCTTAAAAGAAGGAGAAAGTAATATCCCATATCACCCTGAAGATAGAAATCTATTTGGGATGGAACATTCAAGATGGCAAATATTTCTTTATTATACGAAGAAGGGGTAATGGCCATTATCTCAAATGCCATACATACTGCACACTCGTTATTGGTGGTTATGAGATCTGTAACCAAACTCTTTACCTTATCACCTTCACAGGACATCTTGGCCAAAAGTGACTTATATGAATTCAATAATTCATAATCATAGTTATCTACACTATGATTCAACAGGTCTCCAGTAGTATATTTGCCTTTCTTTTTTACAGCCTCAATAAAACAACGATGGAATATCACCACATACTCATTAGGGTATTCTTCGACAAGTTTCTTACAAAGTTTCTCTACAAGCATGTAGGCATCGTGCTTGTTCTCATGTCTTTTCTCTTTGCAAAGATAGCTTCGTATAAGTTTCTCTGATTCTTTTAATACAAATTTTTCATTAGTTGTTAGTGCATCCAATAATGCATATACAAAAAAGTGTGAGTCGAGATTCGCTTTTAAAAGAGCTTTCTGAACAAATTTTCTGCGATAGTCGTTATGTCCTCTTAATATGTACTTAATTAATATCGATTTAACACTTTCATCCTTTAGCATCATAACATAATCAAATACGTCCTTAGAGTATTTGTAGGATGCGGTAGAGAGATAATTGGCTATAGGATATAACAATTCTGATTCCTCACCAAGTGTTTCTGTCCAAGAAAACACAATTGATTTTAAAAGGACAAACCACTTGTCATTATGAATACCACGCAGGAAGAAAGATAATAATTTACAATCTTGCTGACAAACATCTTTCACAACCTCTCTCTCGCATTCATAAATGTTCTCTGAAGAAACAATAAGCGAAAGCGTCAACAATTTGACATGTTGACGTATCTTTTTAGAATTGAAAATCAATTTCAAATCATAAGAATATTGGTTTAGATCATGTTCTTTTTCATATTCTAATACGGCTTTAATAGAAGAGCGTATTTCTAAACCCTGAAATTTTTTTTCAACCCACTCAAAATAGTTCTTTTTCTTATCTATACTATGCCTTGCCAGAGTATAGTCATAAAAGGACTGGTGGAAGAATGAATACCATTGACCTTCTCTATTAATAGCATTGTTACTTGCCAAATATTCGAAAACATTCTCTGATTTGTTGTCAATTGATATAATGGGAGACAGTGTATTCTGATTAAGAATTGCATCTACTAACTGGTATAATGCATTCTCAACATCTTCTTGTTTTATATTCGCAGGAATATTGCACATCAATGTTTTCCAAAACTCATCATATAGATGATGGGCATTCTTGTAGTTGATAATGGAACTATTTCTGTTATAAACGATACAAAACAAATTTAATAAATGAGCAGTTTGAAGTAGTTTTGTTGTTTTTGTATCAAGTTGAGTATATAAGTTCTCACAAAGTAGGTTTAAAGTTCTCTTGACATCTTCCTTTGAGAGTTCTCCAAGTTCAATCACTTTCGCATTGTTACACAATGATTTCAAATCATGGTCATATTCAAGATCATATTTCCTACAAGAAACAATCATTTTAACATCAGAGCATTCTTTGAACTTTGATAGCAATGTCACAAATATATTGATTCTATCTCTATCATTGGTGAGGTATTGAGAAAGAGCATCAATTTGATCAATAATAACAACCAAGGAGCGTTGGTTTGCTTTATAATATTGAATATGCTCAATAAGTTTGTCAAGACTAATATCCTCACTCAACATGTTGAGACTGTCAGCCTTAATACAAACCATCTTAATATTCTGTTTGTCAAGAATCTCAATAAGTTCCTTTATGACCACAGACTTACCTACACCTGCATTCCCTTGTAAAATGCATAGATTACCTTGTTTGTCATCAATTGGTGTTTTGAGCCAAGATAAGATATCATCAACCTCATGCCTAATGAGATGAGAATCCTTCAAATTTGAAAAAATGGTGTTAATTTTTGAAAAAGGAATGCGCTGAATTTCTACAAAGTGATCTGCCAATGCTTTTTCATCTTTAACAGAGGCCATCTTCTGATCAAATATCCTCTTCCATGATGATAATGTGTCAAATAGATTCGTTTTGTTGCAGATTTGATGTGGTGTAAAAAAATATCGTTTTGTTTGCTGATTCACTTTGGGCAAATCAATAAACTCTTGTATAGAGTTTACATCTATGTATCTCCAATAAAAAGTTTCGTTATTAGGATCACAAGCAATAAATATAACGACTTCTCCTTTATTTAAATGAGCATAGGCAAAAATAGAATTAGGAATATCATAGTAAGCGACAGAATCGACTGGCGAATGTGTAAGATGCTTTACCTGAACTGTTAGCTTTGCTTCCATAATACCATCGCTATTTAACAGTTCTAAATATCCATCAATCATAGGGAGTGTTCCTCCTATTTCCAGTCTTTCTTTAACTCCTTTTTTAAAGAAAAGATTCCTTAAAAGCTGTACACTCTCTTCGTCAAGAGCATCTGATTTTGATGTAGATTTCTTTAATATTAATTTTGCCATCTTATTAAAAAGTCTTTCCACTTTCTTGTGACATGCGTACATCACTTGAAAGCATTTCTATCAATTTGTAGATGCCTGTGGATGGATTCAGAAACTCATGCAGTTCCTTGGCTCTCGCTACAGCAATATCCTTGTTGCTGTTTAGGAATGCCTTTTGAGTGTCAGTGAAGGCTGATTTGGAATAATTCTTCCACACAGGGGCGCTTTTCTTCAACTCTTTGATGAGTGCATCCGTTTCGATTGCAGCCTTCTGGTCTTTGGCATGAAGTAGCAACCATATTTCAAAGCAAGGATTGCTTAGCAACATTTCCGCCTTACATTTCTGCAATTTCTCATTGATAGCCTGCACATCCATGTCGTACATGAGAAATGTGTGCACCTTGTCCCATTGAGAGATTTTGAGTTCCTTTGTGCGCTTCTCAACCAACGATGGTGTAATCTTTGTTCCTTCTATGTGCGAAATGATTCTGATGGGTGACTTATACCACGATTTCAGAAGGTTGATATAGCAGACCTCTGTCTCACCCTCACATATAACAAGGGCGATTTTCCGCATCCGCATAGTTGGAGATGGTTCTCTTTTACTTGTCATAATCAACCTTCCAATAATTGTTTAATACTTGACACGGAAGAATCAACATATGGAACAGCATCAAAGCGCCCTTGAATATATCCTTTTTCTGCATCCATGTTCTCTCGAAAATCTTTAAAATCATATAATGAATAAACATCCGTTGCTCCATCTTCGGTCTTATTGACAAATACAATTTGGTCGCGTCGCAGTCTTTTAACATCTATAAGATTCGTATTATGTGAAGTGAAAAGCAACTGACTATTTTCGGAAGCATGTATAAGATCAAGAATGAAATCTGCTAAACGGGTGTGGAGTCCCATATCAAATTCATCCATCATAATACTTTTTTTGTTTTTGACCACATCTAACAGACGAATGAGAATCTGGAACAGCTTTCTTGTTCCGTTGGACTCCTCCATATCCATGTCAAACATTATATTTTTTTGATTCCGGTGGAATGTTTTGAAACGGAGGACGTCAACCAATTTGTAAGACAACTCCGTCTGTCCTGGCATCATAACAGGGGCTGGAGTCTGTTCCTTCCGAACTTCGATGTCTGTAATGTCCGTATCACATATTTCAAGTGCTTTTAGAATCACTTGTTTATAGGTGTTAAAACTATCAAGCACCATCATGTCGTTCACATTCACAAGCCCAAGCAAGAACTGATTCATAAAATATCGATAGAGCTTTTGGGCAATCTCTCTATTCATTGAACTTGCACGACTCAAAAAAAGATTCTTGTCACTCGTGTTAATAACAACATCAGAAGGTTTCGCCATTACTCCTGTGCCAAAACTGTATTTGCCATTAGCTTCGCGGACAAACACCTTTGCACGTCTGCCCAAAGGATAATGGTATAAACTCTCACTTATGATGTGTTCACGGGTGAGTTCAAAAGAGTACTCATATTCAACATCATCACAGACAAAGTCAATTAAGAATTTGCTTGGCTTCTTGTCCCATCCTTCAAACTTGAAAGGTTCAAAATTGAATGTCACGCCTTCATTATGCTGATGAGATTCCAATATCATTCTGCAGCAAAAGGTGATAGCTTTTAAAATGTTAGACTTTCCTGATGCATTAGGCCCAAACAGACCTACCGTTTTAAGTACAGGCACGCCTTTCCACTCCATCACATTGTGGCTCAACTCACGAGCAAGAGCCGTGTTGATGTTTCCTGCCCTAAAGTCAATTCTTATTTCATCTCTAATTGAAAAGAAATTCTCAAATTCGATTTTCAGTATCATTTCGTGTCCGATTTTGTAGGTTTTCTGCAAATATAGTAATTAAATTCGAATTCAAAAAGGTTTTGTATAAAAAACATGTTTAACATACACTTTTTTAACATTTGTTCCATAAAAAGCATCCCAAAGTGGTAAAATAGGTGAGAGACTATGTGATGCCATTGACCTCTTGACTATTGATGCTCCTAGGACATTCTATCCATCTGTAGTTCATCAGCGATTTGTTATTCAGCAGGGATAATAAATGGTTTTTCAAGTGGTAAATCGTGCCAATGTTTACGTGTCGGCAGACAGAGAATCTTTGGCATGTGGGATTGATGTGTGAAATAAATCCAAATAATAAGAATTGTTAGCCAATTGTTTGCTATCTTTGCATAGTTAAAAGACTAACTCTGAAAATATGGGAGCAGATAGAACTGAAGAAATTGCTGAAGCATCTAAAGACTTGTGTTCAGAAGAGGCCAAGAAGTATTTCAAGAAAGGTGTAGAATGGGCAGATGCCCATCCATGCTGGTTGCCGTGCACCGAAGAGAATGACCCCGATGAAGAACCTACTGCTGTTAGATACAAAATAGGCGATGAGATTTTTTACTGCCTTTATCCCGATTATTGTAGAATGACTTGGGGTGGCCTTGTAAGAGTTGATGGTGAATTTATGAAATTGAAATAACACCATCTCTTTCTTTCATTATGAATTCACAGAACTGAGCTAAAATTGCAACAAGCAGGTATAAAAGTTGCTTTATTTTCATTTTATAGCGTTACAAATTACTAATTTTGTGATTTGTAGATGGCAATCTCAGCGTTTTTTTGTATTTTTGTGTCAAAATTCAAAAATAGAATGGAAGAGAACAAAGATTTGAATCGAATTAAGGTGATACTGGCAGAAAAGAAGCGAACCAACAAGTGGCTTGCTGAACAACTCGGAGTCAATCCTGCTACAGTAAGCAAATGGTGTACGAATTCTTCTCAGCCAGATTTGGCAAGTCTTTTGAAGATTTCCAAACTGTTGGAAGTTGAATTAACCAAATTGGTTCGCATTGAACATGAAATCTAAATCATATTATGCAATAATTTCTATATGATAAACAAACAACTGGCTATGCCAGCTGACTAAATCAATAATTATGGCAAAAGCAAAACCCTTTATCAAGTGGGTTGGCGGCAAGGGCCAACTCATTGAACAACTGGACGCACAGCTGCCAGCTGACTTTGGTAATTGGGATGATGTGACATACATTGAGCCTTTCGTGGGAGGAGGAGCTATGCTCTTCTATATGTTGCAGCGATACCCTAATATCCGTCATGCTGTCATCAACGATGTGAACCCAGATTTGACTGCCTGTTATCACACTGTTAGGGATATGCCTGAGCAGTTGATAACTTCCCTGACGGAAATCCAGAATGTTTACAACGCACTTGAAACAGAAGAAGGTCGCAAGAACTTTTTTCTCGCAGTCCGCGACCGCTATAATGAGAAGAATCTTGACCCCCTGGAGAATACCACCAAGTTCTTCTTTCTCAATCGCACCTGTTTCAACGGACTATACCGCGTGAATAAAAAAGGCCTGTTCAACGTTCCATTTGGCAAATATACCAATCCACAGTTCTGCGACCCAACAACTATCCGAAAGGATAGCGAGCTACTCCAACATGTGGAGATTCTGACGGGTGATTTTGAAGACACCTTTGACTATGCCCAGGGCAATACGCTCTTCTATTTCGACCCACCTTATCGTCCTCTCAGCGACACCTCCAGCTTCAACGATTATGCGAAAGAAGCCTTCAACGATGATGCACAGATTCGCCTTAAGGAATACTGCGACCGTATCAACGAAGCTGGTTTCCGTTTTATGCTTAGCAACTCAGATAGCAAGGGCAAGAACGAAGAGAACAACTTCTTTGATGTGCTTTATGGAGCATATAATATTGAAAGAGTATGGGCATCGCGTAGCATTAACTCTAACCCAAATAAGCGAGGCAAGTTGACAGAGATTCTTGTGCACAATTATGAGGAAACTAAAGTCCGTTCACATGCAGACTATGAACCAATTGAATTGCGACCTATATCTACAGCAGAATATGCACCATACAAAAAGAAATTAAGATATGGCACAGTTTAAATTTGACTTCATAACTGAAGAACCAAAGGCTACGATTAAAGAAGAGGATTCTTCGAAAATCAATGGTGGACTCTTCATCGCCTTGTATGAAGAAGGTTCTTTGAAACTATATCTTGACAAGGGTCTGTACGGCTTCTTGATGAAGCCTGTGATGACTCCAAAGCCCAGCGCACAAAGTCGCTATTATGCCATACTTGCTGACTATGCTTGTAGCCGAGAAGGAACGGATGTGTTCTTCTTTTTGAAGCGCAAAATCGTTTATGGCGGTAAAATATACGGCAAAAAGGATATTGGCTCGTTCTATCTGAATGGCCTGACTAGTCCCTTAGGTAGAAAAACTGATGCTGAATTGTTTTGGGATGAATCTGAGCGCAAGAATTATATAGCTACAGATGAGCCAGGCGTCTTCAAAATCCAGAAAGATGGCGCAGATAAGGCACAGCCCTTTATGTTCCAATTTTTTCAGAATGCAGACAGCGGAAAGTATATCATTTCCGATGATCTGTATTTTGAGTTAGGCAAATATCCATATCCCTTGCCGTCGAACAGTATGCAAGGAATGGGATTCTGTACGCTGACACCTGGTGAAGTCAAGACCCTCAAAGAACTTATCGCAAAGAGCACAAAGAAGATTGATTTTGAGGGATTAGGCGAGATAGACAAGCAAGGCAAGGAAACGGTTTTCAATGATGACCTTGTTTCGTTGGATGAAGATTTGGTTAACGAAGCTCAGTTGGAATTTACGATACTGGCTTCCCTAAAACCATTTGCGGAATTCTTGACGGACGATTATATTCTATGCCGACAAGTACCCATATCGCCATTCAAACCATCAGAAATGGATAGAGCCGACATTTGCTTGTACAGTATGAACAATCCCATCAAGAACGGCACCATCCCCAATGTGGTAATAGAATTGAAGAAAGAAAAAGCCACAAAGACTGCATACGAACAAGTGAACCGTTACCTGAAATGGTTGCAAGCAGTCACAAAAGAAGATGAATTTAAAAAGGTTTCTGTTTACATCATTGCACCACAAATAGGAAGAATCCGCAGAAATAGTGTGGATTTGACTTATGAGGATAAAATCAAGATGTATTCTATTGAGAATGAAAATTTCGTTGAATTAGTAGGATAAAATATATGGCTAAAGATTTCAATAAGTTCATGTCTCAACTTCAAGAGACGAACCAGACGTTAGAATTCTTCTGTGATTTCGAAAAAATTTCACAGAATGTTGAGGATATTAAGCTCAGCCTTTGTATGCTGAACAGTCTCATTGGTTCCTCAGACATGCGAAAGTCAGTAGAAACTATATGGAAGCGCGATAAGTCCGCTTTCAATGTTATGGACATACTAATCGCTGTTCGTAGCGAGGGCAAGAAAAAAGTCCTTAATAGTCTGGGAAATTGTGTTGTCCTCGACTCTCTGTTTGAGTCGGTTGATGGTGTAATGGAATTTCTCGACAATACAGGTTTGACAGAGATATTCCAATCAAAGAAAATTAATGACCTTGTTGATTATGTATTTGGCATAGAAACTGGACTGGACACGAATGCCCGCAAAAATCGGAGTGGACATGTGATGGAAGGAATGGTGGCACGTATTCTTGACAAAAACGGCATTCGTTATCGTCAAGAGGTTTATTCAAGCGAATGGCCTGAGGTTACAAAGGTTCTTGGTGACGATGAGAAACGCTTTGACTTTGTCATTGAGGCCAAAGATAAAACCTATCTGATAGAAGTTAATTTCTATAGTGGCGGTGGCAGTAAGTTAAATGAGGTTGCACGTTCTTATTCAGATATTGCACCAAAGATTAACTCCGTTCCCGGTTTTGAGTTCGTATGGATTACGGATGGTATAGGGTGGAATAGCGCCAAGAATAAACTTCAAGAAGCATATTCTATCATTCCAAGCATTTATAATTTGACTGATATAGCAACTTTTATCAACATTATTAAACAGAAATAGCATGACTCCATCAATGCAAATTAAGGGACACGAACTTCTAGCAGAATTTCCTATTAATGGCTCATATATAATTGGTATTTACCAGGGGGCTATATCAGATTACGATATTCTGATAAAGTATAGACAACTCGAGAATGGCGTTTGGAGTAGAATTCGTACTCCTAAACACATACATTGGGCTGTTGATATACTCATAAAACATTATAGCGATATAGGGAAAACTGACCGTTTGTTGGACTTCCTTTTGGAGTTGTGGAATAGAACTACCCCTATAAGAACAGAAGAGGAACGTACGCATTTATTGCGAACCGAAGCTTTATTAGAAGAAGTAAGCATAGAAGCCGCTAATTATACCGCTTTGGCAAATCATGGAGAATATAGCGTAAAATTCCTTATCTTATTGGCAAGGCTCCTTATGGTTCAAGAAAAAACTAACCGGAATGATGCTTATATGTTCAAAACATTATTAGAACAACTGAGAGAGCATAATGACATCTTTAGAATAGTTTCAACAGCTACTTATCATTAATGATTACCCCATATTACAAATCTTCCAATCACGACTTCAACTTGATTTGTGGCGATACGTTTGAGCTGTTGCCACAGTTCAACTTCAAGTTCGACATGATATTTGCCGATCCCCCATATTTTCTGTCAAGTGGCGGCATTAGCGTACAGAGCGGTAAGGTGGTTTGCGTGGATAAAGGCGACTGGGATAAGAGCATGTCTCAGGATGATATCAATGCTTTCAATCTGAAATGGTTATCTCTGTGCAGAGAGAAATTGAAGGATAATGGCACCATCTGGATTAGTGGCACATACCATAATATTTTCTCCGTCGCAAACTGTCTCACGCAGTTGGGCTATAAAATTCTTAATGTGATAACATGGGCTAAGACGAATCCACCTCCCAATATTTCTTGTCGCTACTTCACTTACTCTACAGAGTTCATCATCTGGGCTCGCAAAAGTGAGAAAGTGCCACATTACTACAACTACGAGCTTATGAAGCACATCAACGGCGACACTCAAATGACAGATGTGTGGCGTTTACCTGCTATTGCGCCTTGGGAGAAAACTTGCACAAAGCATCCTACTCAGAAACCATTAGGCCTACTAAGCCGTATCATCATGGCATCAACGCAGGCAGGTGCATGGATTCTTGACCCCTTTGCGGGTAGTAGCACGACTGGTATCGCCGCCAACCTCCTTGGCCGCAGATTCCTGGGCATAGAGCGAGAGGAAGAGTTTGCTGCCATCAGCAAGGCTCGCCGCGAAGAGATAGAAAACGGCAAGACCTTTGCTACATACAAGAGTAAAATTCCTGACATAGTAAAGGCTGAGGACAAGCAAATGGATTGTTTCCGCTGTTGTGAGGAAACTATAGAAATTCTTCCTTTCTTGACAGATGTACCAGTCATCAAGAAAGATGGCATCTTGATGTATGCCGTTGGTTCTCCTTACCGCAAGACTGCAGAACCTGTAGGCAAGTTGGCTATTGGTGTGAAAGAAGGCATACTTAATAACGTCGATTACAGCATTATTGGCTACATTATGTTCCACTATTGGAATAACGATAAGGCGACACCTTATAAACTGCTCTGCACTCCAAATCTCGTTAGTAAACAGGAAATACCTGATGGCTATCTGCTCCGTATGACTACAGGTGCAGAGAAGTTCCTCTTGCTGGAATATGACCCTAACAAGCCTGCAGAGATTGGTGAGTATGACATCATGAAGGTGCAGCGAAAAGGCAAAGGCCGGTATCTGCCATTTGTGACCGACATGGGTAGTATTTTGAAGAGGAAGAGCCAATGATGGCGGCAGAGATTATTCCAGTATTTCCGCAATGCGTTAGTACGTGCCAACTACAGTGACTTGACAAAGGGTATAACTGAAACTACAGAATATCTGGAGCGATTTTTCCGAAGCATGTTGCTGGGTGAGGAACATGACCTGAGAAATAGGATTATGCACGTTGATTGGTGCAAGGTGAAAGGTGAAGAACTCTTCCAAAACGTAAGTCACGAAGTCATAAGTGCAAAAAACATGGATGAACTGCCTCCAAAGTGCAATTTTTGCACTTTGGAAGAGGTCGCAGTACTCCGCATAGTGCAAAAGAAGCCATCTGCCACTCAAAAGGAGATTGCTGCTGAAATTGGAAAATCTGAGCGGACTATCAAATCAATTACCATAGCATTGCAAGAGAAGAACATTCTACGTAGAGTGAATGGTAAAAGAAATGGCTATTGGGAATTTGTAGAAGATTCTATTCAACAAGGAAGCAATATAGACAAAAAATGAGTAATATACAAGATATAAACAACATCCCCGAACTTCAATCTCCTTTCGAGCAGTTAAGAGAGGTTGATGCCGATGGCAAGGAATGGTGGAACTCTCGCAAGTTGGCGCGAGTGATGGGCTATGGCAAATACTGGAACTTTGAGCGTGTCATTGCCAAGGCACAGGCATGGACATCGCAGAAGGGCTATCATCTTGGGGAGCATTTCGTAGAAATTACTGAGATGGTAGAACTGGGTAGTGGCGCAGTCAGAGAGGTGACGAGCATCCGTCTGTCTCGTGCGGCTTGTATGGCTGTGGCTATGAATGCCGACCAAAAGAAAGAGATGGTGAAGGCTGCTCAGCAATATTTCAGTGCGACCATGACTCCAGATGTTGCAGTGAGAAGCATGGAGTCTTCAGTACTCATGTATAGAAGTGGACGTGGAAAAGTACAAGTGCAAGTAGTCTTCGACACCAATACTTTTTGGCTTTCTCAGCAAAGGATGGCAGAGTTGTTTGGAGTGACTCAACAGAACATTAGCTATCATC